>Ga0315282_10002346_pt1 | contig 35018 bp, 29 predicted proteins | sample YL17G07_20_MG_FD_203693 | JGI IMG/M metagenome (GOLD analysis project Ga0315282, IMG submission 203693) | Sediment microbial communities from Yellowstone Lake, YNP, Wyoming, USA - YL17G07_20 | ecosystem: Environmental > Aquatic > Freshwater > Lake > Sediment | place: USA: Wyoming | collected...
AGGGAGACCTTGGTGGGATAAGTCCCGATTAAGGTAGGAAGTCCCACCGGCTCCTTGGGCTGCCAGCCAATTTCCTGGAGGTAGACTCTCACCTCTTTCTTATAAACCAGAGGTATATCGGGGTCTCTGCGGATAAAGAGATGAAGGTCTTCAGGAAGACCGCCTCCCATATATTTCTTATACAGGGAGATATAATGGTTCAGCTTTACTGACCTTCCCTGAGGGGTATCGTTTTTCCTGATGCACAGCTTGGGAATCATCACCATGGCTTTCTCCTTGGTCTCGCATACATAAGCCAGGTGCTCCGGGGAAGGCTCCCCGGTATCCACGATTTCCCTCTTCCGGGCATCCATAACCCTCCAGTCATCCTCACCCTTCCGGGAAAGAAAGAGCCTTCTATACTTGGCGGAATGAGGACCCAGTATTACCGGAACGCCCAGCCGGTTAAACCCGGTGCCGATGGAAGCCGCCTTCTGGGACATTGCACCCCAGGCTACCCCGCAGGCGCCCACGCGGTTAAGAACATAATCAGCCATGACCTCGTAGTTAGCCCGCAACGGCAAAGCGGCAAAGATATTGGCTATCTTGATTGCTGCTCCAGAAATATGGGAATTCGCCACACAGGAGCCGACGTTCACCACACAACCGGCATCAAAATTAGGGGGATATTTCTCATAAACGTTCTTCCCCTCTTCATCCTTTTTCATCCCGGCAACCATAGCGGCACAGCCGCTGAGGACCACGATATACTTCCTGCGGGCAAACTCATTCACCATGTCAGCAATGTCGTCTATGTCAGGGTAGTTGGAGCAGCCTACCAGGGCGACAACTCCGGGGATTGTGCCCAGGGTTATCGGCGCCCCGACATTCCTTATCTCGGTATCCATAATAGCACCGCGCCCCGCCCTTGCCTTCCAGCTTTCTTTGCTCGCCGCCACCTGCATTATCTTGAAGATGGGAACCTTGTTGGGACATTCCTGCTCGCATTTCCCACAGCCAATACATAGATTGAACTGCTTTCTTATCAGGTCAAAGTTGCCCCTGGCGACTTCGGTTATGCCATCACCAATAGAGAAAAGGTTGGGACATACCTTCTCGCACATCCCGCAATTGGTGCACTTCTTAGCCAGCTCCGTAGCCTCCTCTTCCGTCAGCCACTCCTTCTTTCGTTGCGGAGCGATTTTCATGGCGACCTTAACCGCGACCTCAGCCGCTTTTCGGGTATCCCGGATGGCGAAATGCTTCTCGTCCTCCACCATCTGCTTTATTATCTCGTCGGGAGCCCAATCAGTGGCATCCTCAAGCCCGTACATCGCCTTGTCCAGGGTGGCGACAACCCTGGCGCCGACCTTGCTTGCCTCTATGGGCATATCCGTCCGGATGCACTGCTCGTCGGTGACGATGACATCGGCAAGACCCGTTCTTACGAAGAAAAGCTGCCGGGAGAGAGGACCGATAATCTTTGCCCTGTCGGAATAGCGGGTCGTCTCCAGGGCGGTGCAGCAGATACCACCTACCTCGACCTTGTCATAGAGGTTATTTTCCTGGAGGTAGTCAATAATCGCCGTGGAGGTAGCGGGATTGTGTCCCACCAGGAGGATGAGCGGCTTGGACTTATCCACCGAAGCCCAGCCCAGGTCCACCAGGGGAGTGTCAGCCACAGAGGTGGGATAGTTAAATCCCACAATCTGGGCGATGTCGGCTACCTCCATCCCGACATGGTCGAGCATGCCGGCATGGAGAGCTTTAGATTCGTAATCCAGGTGGCTCCCCTCCTGCCCGGTGGCGGTGGAATCGAGAAGATGGGTGATTTCCTTATACACATACTCAATAACCGTCTTGAGGTCGCCCAGCGTCTCGGGCTTTATGCCCGTAACCGTGCGGATATTGGGCGCTTCAAGCTCAATAGATGTGCCCAAATCTATCTTTTTATCGGCGCCACATTTCTCAATCAAATACTCCAGGATATGCCCGGCATGAGCGGCATGAGCGGAACACCCCATAAGACATGCCAGAAGCACAAGCCTCGCCTGCTGGGTGGCGATGTCAATGCCGCAGGCTCCCCGCCGGTTCTCGGTGAGGTCGCACTTACCATAGGTGCAGAGACAACACAGGTCGCAGAAAGGGGCATACCAGGGGGCATAAGTCTTGAGAAGCCTCATATCCCAGCTTCTCAGGTCGGGAATTTCCGGCATCGGAGTAGGACCTACCGGCTCCCAGGGAATTTCGGCTTTTATCAGCTCCCGAATTTCCGCTTCTTTCCTTGTTAGCTCTTTTACTACGTCTGCCACTGTTTCACCTCGCTTTCATACATTCCTTTCACCAATTTTATCGACTTGGGATGCCGGTGAGTAAGGATATCCGCCCCGGCGGTCAGAAGGGAGAGCGAAGTCATCGCCTCCCAGAGTATACCCTGCTCCTCATTTTCCCGCGCCTGCTTTGACCTCCAGACCTCGGTAGCGAGGTCGGCAATGAGCGGCATCTGGGTCATCTTGTCCTTAATAATTTCTCCAAGCTGCTTTAGCCTCTCCATCAGGCTGTAAGTATACTCTATGCCGTAACCCAGAGCCGGACTTAACGGGTCAATAACGATTCTCTCCAGGGGGAAGAAGTGACCCAGCTTCACATTGAGCTCCTTGAGCAGATTGATGTCCATCGGGGTCTGGACGCTGGCGAAGAGCCCGTGGTCGAGAATCGCCTTCCCCACCACCTCATAGTTTTCCTTCTGCACCGGTCCGATGAGGTAATTCATGCCCTCAACTGCCTGGCAAACTGCGGGGAGAACCAGAGCATCCTTCTCGGGGTCTCCCGAGCCATAAATAATCAAGGGAAGGCTCGTTGCCGCGGCTACCTTTTTCGCCACCTCGGCAGCCGCTTCAGGGGATGAGTCCCTGTCCGCAGGGTCGGTGCTCAGGAGATAAAGCTGGAGGGCATCTACATAATCAAATTTCTCCACTTTACTGGCCCACGCCGCAGGGTCATTCACCACATCTTTGAAAGGCTCATACAGAAAAGCGGGTAAATCCCCGGGCGGCTCCCGGTCGAGAATCTGGAGAGCGAATACCGGTGGATTGGGCCATGAGCCTTCATCAAAAAAATGAAAGGGGAGGATGTTTTCCCCGCCAACAGTAACCGTTTTCCCTCCGGGTCGGCCCAGAGTTATCGTATTCACCACGCCGGTATTGGCTTCAACTGGCGCTTTATATTCCATTTCTTACCTCCCTATTCAAGCCAGGCATCGGAGTAGAGAACCTCGCCGGTAAGCACCTTAGCCGTCTTCACATAGTCAATTTCCTTTGGAGAGAGAGAGGAAAGGTCTATCTCCTCTCCATCCATAACCCGGTAGATAAGACTGACGATGTCGGACATCCCCCCTTTAGCCAGGCTTATAAGCTCCTTGTCCAGAGGGTCAGCGATTGCCGAATAAACTCCCGACCTCTGGAGCATCACCAGGTAAGTGCGGTTGAGGATTGGTCTGAGCTCGGCGGGCACCCCGTTAGATATATTGGAAAGTCCCACCGTTGATTTAACCCCGGGGAGGACCTCGGGGATGATTTTGAGGAATTCCAGAGAGGCTTGAGCAAAGCGCTGTCCCTCGCCGGCAGTGCTCACCGGCATAATTATGGGGTCAACCCAGATGTCCTCGTTGGGAATTCCAATCTCGTTAGCGTAGTCCACGGTGTCCATTATGCTCTCCGTCTTCATTTCAACATCGGGAGGCATGCCGCTGTCATTAATAACCGAGACCACCACGTCGCAATTATATTTCTGAGCCAGGGGAAGCATACGCTCCTTGGAGTCTTTCTTCCCCGAAGCGGAGTTGATTAAAGGTCTTTTCTGGCACAGGGGAAGACCGGCTTCCGTAGCAACAGGGTTCAGGGTATCAAGGGACAAAGGCAGGTCGGCAACACCCTGAACCGTGTTTATCACCCACTGGATGGTCTCCTGGGGATTTTTGGTCAAGGGACCAAGGTTCAGGTCAAGATAATCGGCTCCGGCACTGACCTGACTTTTAGCCAGGTCCTGAATCGCCCTGGGGTCACGCTCTTTTACCGCCCGATTTACCGCCCCGGCAATGACATGGATATTCTCGCCGATGATAATCATACTTTCCTCCCCGCGGTCTTTAGTTTAGGAGACTGACTTCTCAAACAATTTTCTTTTTAAACACCAAAGCCCCCACAGGGCAAATTTTAACACACTCACCGCAGTTCCTGCAGGCAGATTCGGCAAAAGGCACATCTCCAAAGGTGGTGACCATCCGCCTGAAGCCACGATAGGCAAAACCGATAACTCCGAGACCGAGCTTTTCCCGGCATACCCAGACACACTTGCCGCAAAGGACACACCTGTTGGGGTCATAAATGAACTCGGGACTGCTGGAGTCCACCGGCAGGTCACGCGGAATCTTTTTGAAACGCCTGGTGTTGAGCTTTACCCCGAGGTAGCGGGCGATTTTCTGCACCTCACAGCGACCGCTCTTAGGGCAGCGGGCACAATCCCGGGGTAGACTGGACAGGAGCAGCTCGAAAGTTGTGCGGACGAGGTCCAGGGCTTTCGGCGCTGTGGTATCGACCACCATTCCCTCTTTCACCGGCACGGTGCAGGCGGTAACCGGCTCAGCCCGACCCTTTATCTTTACAAAACAGAGGCGACAGGAGGCAAAAGGCTCACTCCTTTCCCGAATGGCACAAAGATTGGGGATGTAAATACCGTTGTCCAAAGCCACCCAGAGAAGACCTTCGCCCTCAGCGGCTCTTATCTCTTTGCTATTAATGATTAAGGAGACGCTCTTTTTTTTAACCACAGCTTCACCTTTGTTCCATCAACCGACACACCTCTCCCCGCCGGTTGACGGGGAGAGGAAGCTATCGCCTTGAGGCTGCCCCCTCACAGCCTTCTAGAAGAGCCCCTGCACTTTACCGGTCTTGGTATCGATGTCCACCTTTCTAAAGGCGGGGTCAGAGCTGGTCCCGGGCATTAAGCTGATTGCTCCAGCGCAGGGGCAGAGAAATTTCGCTCCGGAATAAATCAACACATCGCGGATAGGGAGCGTCCATCCTTTGGGGACGCCCTTGATTGTCGGGTCGTGGGTCAGGCTCAGGTGAGTCTTCACCATCATGGTGACGTAATCCTTATATTTGGGGTCATTCTCCAGTATTTTAGCCTTGGCTTCAGCCTCAGGGTTCCACGAGACGCCTGAGGCTCCGTAAACCGTCCTGGCAATCTTGTCCACCCGCTCCCGCAGCTTCATTTCCAGGGGGTAGAGGAATTTGAAATCGTTCTTTTCCTCACAAGCTTCCATTACCGCATCGGCAAGCTCCAGTGCGCCGTCGCCGCCCTTAGCCCAGTGAGCCGAGACGGCACAGCGTGCCCCCGCCCCCTCAGCCGCCTTCCGCACCATGGCGATTTCTTCCTTGGTGTCGGTGTGGAAGGAGTTGATGCATACTACGGGATTTATCCCCGATGTCCTGATGGTGTTGATGTGATGCAGCATGTTGGGAAGACCTTTCTCCAGCAGCCCCAGGTCCTCCTTGGTGTAGGAATCGGGCAGGGGGAGACCAGCCACAACCTTGGGACCGCCGCCATGCATCTTCAGCGCCCTGATGGTCGTGGTGAGCACCGATACATGGGGCTTGAGACCGCTCAGGCGGCATTTCACATTCCAGAATTTCTCAAAGCCGATGTCGGCGCCAAAACCGCTCTCGGTAACATGATAGTCAAACATCTTCAGACCGAGGCGGTCAGCGATGATGGAGGACTGTCCCACGGCGATGTTGGCAAAGGGTCCGGCATGCACCATACAAGGCTGGTATTCCACCGTGCACAGCAGCGTGGGGTTGATGGTGTTGCGCATCCAGGCGGTCATCGCCCCTCCCACCTCCAGGTCGCCGGTGGTGATGACATTGCCATTCATGTCGAAAGCCAGGGTAATTTCATCCATCCTCTGGCGCAGGTCGGCGAGGTCCCTGACGACGGAGAGCATTGCCATAAGCTCGGAGCTCACGGCAATGCCGAACCTGGACTGCATCGCATATCCATCCATGCGGCCGCCGAGACCGATGACGATGTTTCTGAGGCTCTGGGCACAGAAATCCATAACCCAGCCCATCTCCACCCTGGTGGGGTCGATGTTCAGGCGGCGCATCCTGGTGCGCTTGGCCAGCTCAGCGTCGTCATAATTACGCTCGTGCTGCATTCTGGCGGTAAGCGCCACCATAGCCAGGTTATGAGCATTCGCTATGTCGTTAATGTCGCCGGTAAGTCCCATGGAGAATTCAGTCATGGGAATAAGCAAAGCATTGCCGCCACCGGCAGCGGTCCCCTTGATATTCATGGTGGGACCGCCCGAGGGCTGACGGACACAGCCGCCTACATTCTTACCCCTCTTACCCAGTCCCTCTATAATACCCATCGTGGTCGTTGTCTTTCCCTCACCCAGCGGCGTAGGAGTAATGGCGGTTACCTCGATGTACTTACCGTCAGGCCTCTTTTTAAGACGCTCGATAATCTTCAGGAAATCAAGCTTGCATAGTCTCCCGTAAGGGATGATTTCATCCTTTTTCAGGTCCAGCCTTTCCCGCCACTCGTCAAGGGTCGGCATGTTCTCTTCCGCCGCTTCGGCAATCTGCCAGTCCTGCATTTTTGTTGCGTCGTAAGGCATAGTAAGCTCCTTCTTAATTTACTTTTATTATTTCCTCGTACGCTCGGCCCGGCGCTCAGCCGCTACTACGGTGTTGACCATGAGCATGGTGACCGTCATTGGACCAACCCCTCCGGGCACCGGAGTAATAGCGCTGGCTTTCTCTTTAACCGTCTCGAACTCTACATCCCCTCTGATGTCGCGGACCTGCTTGGTGGGGTCTGCCTTGCTGGGCTTCCATCCCACCTGGTTTACACCTACATCGATAACAACTGCCCCCTTCTTTACCATATCCGGTTTAATAACTTCGGCAGAGCCCATGGCGGCAATCAAGATATCTGCCTGTCGGGTGATTTTGGCCATATTTTTGGTCCCTGTATGGACGACGGTCACAGTGGCATTGGCACGCTTGGTTTTCTGAAGCAGCATAGCCATGAGCGGCTTGCCTACTATGTTACTTCGACCACATATGACCACATGTTTGCCCTCAGGGGAGTTTCCGCTGCGAAGCAATAATTCCACTACGCCATTGGGGGTGCAGGGCATAAAATAGGGATTCCCGATGAGCATCTTGCCCACGTTGATGGGATGGAAACCATCCACATCTTTAGCCGGGTCGATGGAATTCAGTACTTTGTCCGCATTGATGTGCTTTGGCAAGGGCAGTTGAACCAGAATGCCATCAACATGCTCTGCTTGGTTCATTTCCTCTACTTTGGACAGGAGTTCCGCTTCTGAGGCACTCTCAGGCAGGACGATAGTTTCTGACCACACGCCTAACTCATCCGCCGCCTTTCCCTTGCCTGAGACGTAGGAAACAGATGCCGGGTCTTCTCCCAAGCGAATCATGACCAGACCAGGCGTTATCTTCTCTTGCGCCAGTCGGGCAATCCTGCCTTTCAGCTCTTCCCGGATTTCTTCAGCTATTTTCCGTCCATCAATTATCTCTGCGGGCATTTTGCTTCTCCCATTAGCTAACGGCTCAGCCGCCGGGGCGGGAATACCATATTTCCACGGTAGCCGCTGGTATCAGGATTAGCCTCCACGCACAGGGGAAAACAACCAGACCCGACAAAAATTCCAGAAAGGCGAGATGCCAACAGAGCGTTCCCGGAATGTCCCTTTCTGCCGGCAGCAATCGTCATAATCCAAGCTGGCTATTCTACTTCATTCCGAGGAGAATGTCAATTGAGAGGGGGAGAAAGTCTTGTTGAGCCGGGAGGCTACTGTATTTTCTCCGCCACCTTGCGGAAGTGAAATCCATAGACGCTAAGAGTTACGAATAAAGGAAAGAGGCGGGGTTTTTTGAACAGGGTGGAATTAAAAAGCTTCCAGTAATGCCGCCTTCCCTTTTCCTTGACGCCGAGGACCCACATAGAATTAATAAACGCTTTAACCTCGTAAAAACGGAGCTTGCCCCTCCCCATCCCTGGAGGTCCGTGCGGTTTATACTCTTCCAGAAATACCCTGAGCCGCTCGTAATACGGCTTGGAGGAATAAATCGTCTTCACCACATCCTTATAGCCGTTGATGAGCGTCTCACGGTTCATCTTGGGAATGAAGTTAATTGTGCCATCGGTATTGTCCCCCGAGGTGTCGGCGGGCAATAAACGGTTTTCCTTTTTCAGCCGGTGGTAGAGCCTTGTGCCCGGAGGAGCGTTCAGCAACCCAACCATCGCGGTAACGATTCCGCTCTTCTGGATGAAATTGATTTGACTTTTAAAAATTGAAATCGGGTCGCTGTCAAAGCCAACAATGAACCCTCCCTGCACCTGGAGTCCATGGTTTTGAATCTTCTTGACCGCAGCTACCAGGTCACGGTTTACATTTTGAAACTTGTTACACTCAACCAGGCTCTCTTCATTGGGGGTCTCAATACCCACAAACACGGTGTCAAACCCCGCTTCGGTCATCAAGTGCATCAACGGCTCATCATCGGCAAGGTTTATCGACGCCTCGGTGAAAAACCTGAAGGGGTATTTTTTCTCCCGAGACCATTCAATTATCGCCGGCAGCGTTTCTTCCTTCAACTTCCGTTTATTCCCGATAAAATTATCATCAACAATAAATACGCCGCTCCGCCACCCCCGGCGATACAATGCCTCAAATTCAGCGATTAGCTGGTGTTTGTCCTTTGTCCGCGGCTTATGCCCATCGAGGACGATGATGTCGCAGAACTCGCAATCGTAGGGACAGCCCCGCGAATACTGGACATTCGTTGAGGCATATTTTTCGATGTCAATGAGTTCCCATAGAGGGACGGGCGTTTTGGTTATATCGGGGTGCTCCTCAGCCTGGTAAATATGCTGGGCGCATCCCTTCTGCAAGTCCTCCAGGAAATGGGGCAGCACATCTTCAGCTTCACCAAGTATAAGATGGTCTACCTCACCAAGGTCAAACTGGTCATGCCCGGTGGTAAAGAGAGGACCGCCGGCAACCGTCTTAGTATGGAGCTCCCGGCACCGGGCAAGAACTTCCCGCACCGAGCGTTGCTGGACAATCATGGCGCTGATAAATACATAATCGGCCCACTTGATGTCCTCGTCTCTCAAGTTTGTTATGTTCATATCCACGAGCTTTTTGTGCCACTGGGGAGGAAGCATGGCAGCTACAGTGAGCAATCCCAGAGGGGGGAAAGCCGCTTTTTTGGAAATGAACTTTAAGGCGTACTTAAAACTCCAAAAAGCATCTGGGTAGCGGGGATAAACAAAAAGTATATTCACCCTATACTTTCCTTAATTCAAAGTCAGTCTGAGCATAATCAACACTACCAAACGGGGCTATCGTTGTCAATATGCTAGCGGGCTCCCTCCTTGAGCCGCCGCCGGTCAATCTTTCCCGAGCTGGTCCGGGGTATGCTAGCCACGAACTCAAATCTCCGGGGCAGCTTAAAGTCGGCTAAGTTCTGGCGGCAAAAGCGGGTTACTTCCTCGGCGGTAACGCTCTGCCCTTCCTTAGTCACCACAAAAGCGGTGGGGACCTGTCCCCCCTGCCCATCATTGACCCCGACATAAGCCACCTCGGCTATGCCAGGATGCCTTAAAAGCAAGTCCTCGACCTCCCAGGGGGAGATTTTAAGCCCCGCCGGGGTCACTATTATGAAAGACTTCTTTTCCACATATTCAAGATAGCCGTCCTCGCCCATCCGGACCAGGTCCCCGGTATAAAACCAGCCGTCCTTAAAAACCTGGGCGGTAAGCTCAGGCGCCTTGTAGTATCCCTTCATCGCCCAGGGGACGCGCAAAACAGCCTCTCCGGCTTCGCCGGGAGAAACCTCCCTGCCGCTATCGTCCAGCACCCTGAGGGCACAAATCGGTTTGCCCACCGTCCCCAGCTTATGGTTACCTAGAGTGCTTATAGAAACAACGAAAAGCTCCGAAAGACCATATGTTTCACAGAGCGTTAAATTGAATTTGTCCTCCAGCATCTTCATCAGGCGAGGAGAGGACTTTGCCCCGGCGGTGGAAGCCACCTTTAGCGAGCTGAGGTCGTAGCTCTTGATAACCTCGTCTCTCAACATCGCCAGGGCATTATGAACTGCGGGAACTCCGAAAATGATGCTTCCTCTTTCCTTCTGTATGACCTCCAGGGCAGCCCTGGGGGTGAACTGAGGGACGATTACCACCGTAGCGCCCTCCATAATAGAGCCGAAAAGGACCTCGCCCAGACCAAAAAGATAGAAGAAGGGGACGGTATCAATAACCACATCTTCCCTGCCCCGCCCGATGCCTGCGGAAATTAGGCTAAGGGGTCCCATAAGAGAAGCATGAGTATGCACGACGCCTTTCTGCATCCCCAACACGCCGGAGGTGTAGATAATAGAAACTTCATCATTATCTTTTATGTCAACCGACGGCGGTGCGGCGGGGCTATGAGCCACCATCCGGTTATAGGAACTTCCACCAGACTCAATAACGCGTTCCAGCCGGGGAATGCCGGGCAAGAACGAGGAAAGCATCTGGGAAAAGCTTTTCTCGGTAATCATCATTCTGGAATCGGAGTCACGCAGCAAAGAGCCGAGCTCGGGGGCTTTGAGCATAGTAGCCAGAAGCACCGCCACGCCGCCAGCCTTAACAACCCCGAAATAGTTAATAACCCACTCAGGGCGATGCGACATCAAGATAGCGACATGGTCACCTTTTTCCAATCCCAGCCCCACCAGGGCGTTGGCTAGCCGGTTGGAAGCTTCATCCAGCTCTCCGTAGGTAAGCCGCTGAGAACCAAGAACGACGGCTTCCTTCTGAGGCACTTCGCCAGCGGTTTTCTCCAGCATTTGTTTTAAATTCATATCCCCTCCTTGTGTCGCCACGCCTTACCCCTTGACAAAATCTTCCTCCCTTTGTAGTATATCGTAAAACTAGGTATTATGATAGGAGTTTTCTTCCGAAAGCCTGGAGCTAAGACCCCTTAAAAAGTAAGATAAAGATGCACTTATTAATACCGTCTAATTGGGATGAGGACCTGCTATCATCTCTGAGCCAGAGCAGGGCAGACATTGAGCTATACAGCGCTTTGCCCACATCAATGCTGGGTAGCGGGGGAACAGGACCCGATATTCCCCCGATGACCCAGGAGCAGGCACAGGAATACATCAAGCTAACTCATTCCTCGGGCTTGACCTTTAACTACCTGATAAATGCCCCGAGCATGAACAACATGGAGTGGGACGAAGATACCCACCGCGACTTACTTAAACACCTGGACTGGCTCAGCAATGCCGGGGTGGATAAGGTTACCGTGGCTATACCCTACCTGGCGGAGCTCATAAAGCACCAGTTCCCCCATATTAAAGTGGAAATATCAACCATCGCCCATGTAAACAGCGTGGCTAGAGCGGAGTTATTCGAGTCCCTGGGAGTTGATTCCATTATTCTGCACACCAACATAAACCGGGATTTTGAGCTGCTCCGGGCTATCAGGAAGGCAGTGAAGTGCGAGCTCGGGATATTGACCAACAGCCTCTGTCTCTACCAGTGTCCCTACGAATATTATCACAACGACACCCTGGGGCATGCCACTCAACACTACAACCCCCTTGATGGCTTTTATATGGACTACTGTGTAACTCGCTGCACCCTGGAAAGGTTCCGTGACGCCTCCCAGTTTATCAAGTCCCGCTGGATAAGACCTGAAGACGTATCCCGTTACGAGGAAATAGGCATTGATTTCTTTAAAATCGCCGGCAGGGCGATGTCCTCGGAGTGGATTATAAATACCACCGAGGCATACGTGTCAGGTCAATACCAGGGGAATCTGTATGACCTCCTCTACGTTCCCAATCCCAAATTGGAATGTCCCCGGGTAGGCTTACCGCCGAAGGTCTATATTGATAACCAGGCTCTGGAAGGTTTCCTTGATTTCTTCAAGAAGCAGGATTGCACCTCGGGATGCGCCCGGTGCAATTACTGCCAGAAAACGGCGGATAAGGTGCTGCGGCTTGACCGTCCTGAAGCAGACGGATATACCTCCACGCTCAAAAGATTCGTGAATGACCTGACCACGAGCAAGATGTTCCTGGCTAAGAAATACTGAGCTTTTAGCCGTTAAAGCGTTTCAGGACTAGGCAGCAGTTTTCCCCACCGAGACCGAAGCTATTAGACAGGCAAACATTCACCTGCGCCTGACGGGCTTTATTGGGAACATAATCCAGGTCACATTCCGGGTCAGGAGTCTCATAATTTATGGTGGGATGGATAATGCCGTGAGTCATGCACAATGTCGCGGCGATAGCTTCAATGGCGCCGGCAGCACAAATAATATGCCCAATCATGGACTTGGTTGAGCTTATCGGGATTTTATAAGCCCTATCCCCGAAAACCATCTTAATCGCCTTAGTCTCGGTAGCATCATTCAGCCTGGTGCTCGTGCCATGAGCATTGATATAGTCAACGTCTTCGGGGGTCACGCCGGCGTTTTTCAGGGCGGTTTTCATGGCGTAAGCCTCGGATTCGGGAGCCGGAGCGGTCTGGTCAAAGGCATCAAAGGACCAGCCGGCGCCGGCAACCTCGGCTAATATGGAGGCACCTCTCTTTCGGGCGTGCTCATAGCTCTCCAGAACAAGCAGTCCCGCCCCTTCGCCGTAGACAAAGCCATCGCGATTAAGGTCAAAGGGACGGCAGGCTTTAGAGGGGTCGGTCTGGCGGGAAAGAGCCCCGAGAATATCAATGCCCGCTATACCCAGCCGGCCGAGGCTGGCATCGGAGCCGCCGGCGAACATAACATCAGCATAGCCCAGGCGGATGAAATTCACCGCTGTCCCGATAGCGTCAGCGCCGCTGGCGCAAAGGCTGTTCACGCTGGAGTTAGGTCCTTTAGCCCCGAGCAGCATCCCCACCCCCATTGATGCCCCGCTGGGACTCGACTTAGCCACAAAAAGAGGGTCAGCCCTCCTCGGACCTCGCGCATCAATCACACTGCTTTGCTGGACGATATAATCGCTCTCCACCATCATACCAATGCTGACTCCCACCCGCTCAGGACTTTCTTGGGACATATCCAGCCGGGCTGATTTTATCGCCTCCATAGCCGCAGCAAGGGCAAAGTGAACCACCCTGGGGCTGCGGTCAGCCACTTTCAAGTCCAGGTATTTTGCCGGGTCAAATCCCTTTACCTCAGCATCTATCTTCACCCGGAAATTAGTGGCATCAAAGCGGGTAATATAACCAACTCCCGACCTGCCACCAGACAATCCCTGCCAGAATTCCTCCACGGTTAAACCCAGAGGATTGACCGTGCCCATCCCGGTAACTACAACTGGCATGCTCATTGACCCATACCTCCGGTAGAAGCAAAAGGCGCCACTACTGAAGCACCGCCATCAATGATGATAGTCTGCCCTCTTATCATAACGGCGTCTTCGCTACACAGGAAAGCCACCACATTGGCAACATCCTCCGGGGTTACCATCCTTCCCGCCGGCGTTGCCTGGTGGCGAGCCATATCCTCATCTTTGACGTAGAATTTCAATGCCTCGGTCAGCACCGCAGAGGCAGCCACAGCATTAACGGCGATGTTTTTGGGAGCCAGCTCTATGGCTAAATAGCGGGTCAGCGCCTCCAGAGCCGCCTTGGATACTCCCACGGCAGTATAAGATGGCCAGACAAGGAATGAGCCCAGGCTGGAGATGCTCACTATTCTGCCCCCTCTCCCCTCCATCAGACCGACGGCCCGCTGGGCACAAAGCAAAAGAGCCCGGGCATTTATGTCCATGGTCCACTCCCAGGCTTTAACATCAATATCCATAATCGGACGCCCCACACCTGAAGCGGCATTATTAATTAAAATATCCAGATAGCCGAAATCCCTGGCTATCTCATCAAACATCGCCTTTACCTTATCGGGGTCGCCCACATTTGCCCGGATAACCCGGACTTTTACCCCCAGAGCCTCAATTTCCTTAGCCACCCCTTCGGCAGCGTCACGGTGGCGGAAGAAGTTGACGATGATATCGCTGCCCAGGGAGGCGAGCTTCAGGGCGATGGCTCTTCCAATACCCCGACCACTGCCGGTCACCAGGGCTAATTTGCCTTCAAGAGGCTTGGTCATGCACTCCCCTTTTCAGCGACGCGCTGTTCCACATAGTCAACGAAATCACCAAAGTTTTGAAATTGCTCCGCATCCTCGTCAGGAATCTCAATATCAAAGGTCTCCTCCACATTAAGCAATACCTGCACTATGTCCAGGGAATCGGCATTTATATCCTTAAAAGTGCCCTCCCTCCTGATAATGCCCTTGTCAACACGAACAATCCTCGCCACAATGTCCTTCATTTGTTCCTCAATAGATTCAACAGCCATGAGTTACCTCCTTTCTGTAAGCGGACAGACGTTTTCTACACTGAACTTTGCCAGCTCGGTTTTCAAACAACCGACAATATCAGCTTCCACGGCATTTCTAGCCGCGATTATGGCACTGGCTATAGGCACTGCCTTGCTGGCTCCATGGGCTATCCTGACCACACCATTAACGCCCCACAGCATGCCAGCCCCCTTTCCCTCGCCTTCCTTGACCATCTTCGTCACGGGGAAGACCTTGTTGAACAACAACTTGACCATTGACCACAATAACGGCTGCTTCCGGAGCTTTCTCTTTACCCAGAGCAAGGCATGCTCGGCGATGCTTTCGTAGAATTTAAACAGCACATTGCCTACAAAGCCATCACAGACAATGACATTCGCTTTTCCGCTTAATACTTCGCTGCCTTCGATATTGCCGATAAAGTTCAAGCGGCTATTTTTAAGGAGCTCATAGGCTTCACGCACCGCCTCGTTCCCCTTTCCCTCTTCAGCACCGACGCTCAGCAGCGCTACGGTGGGATTTTCAATGTTGAGGAACTTGCGGGCGAATACCGTGCCGGCAACGGCAAAAGACAAAAACTGAGACGGCTTACAGTCAACATTGGCGCCGAGGTCAATCAGCAACACGCCAGGGGCAAAGCTGCCCAGAGGACCGCCCACTGTGGGGCGGTCTATTCCCTCAACCATGCCCAGATATGCCACGGCGCTGACGGCGGTTGCCCCCGAAGAACCAGCGCTGACCAGCGCATCCGCCTCGCCGGTTTTAACCAGCTTGGTGGCAACAACCAGCGAGGAGTTGGGCTTATGACGAATTGCCGCAGCCGGCGACTCACCTTCCCCGATGGACTCAGTAGCTTCAACACACCTGATAGGCAAATGGTTAGATGCGCCATACTTAGCTAGCTCTTCTTTCAGCACGCTCAGAGGACCGGTTAAGATAATCTCCACATCGCTTTGCTGGGCGGCATAGACCGCCCCCTTCACTACCTCTCCAGGGGCATAATCGCCACCCATAGCATCGACCGCTACCCTTATTTTCCTGCCCGATTCAGGCATAGATTACTCCGCCGATACATCGGCATACTATGTAAAATATGATTACATTACTATGGCTCGTTGTCAATAGGACAATAAGGCGGTATTATATCACGGAGCTTATGGTTGTTAAAACAAAAAGGAGGTAAGCATAAATGATAATGTTAAATGTGGCGCTTGGCTTCCTGGGCTTCTGGCTGGCAGCGACAGGGATATTCCTATTACTGCCTGAGCGGTTAACCGACCGGTTTGGCTGTCCCATAAAAACCGGTTATGCCAAACAGGCTATCTCTGCTGGCTGCCTGGCAATCGCCGCGGGAATTTGCATCCACCTAATCTACAAGCATTCGGAGCTCAACCCGAGCCTGGTAACCATAGGAATAATCCTGCCCGTCCTGTGGGCAATCACCACTTTCACCTATGTCCAGAGGACGAAGCTCATGCTTGCCGAGGCAATAGTCCTTTTGATAGTCGCCGTTATTATCGCTGTAGGTTACTTCCAGGCGTTGCCATAACGCCTCCCGAGCCAGGTCAACATGCTCTCAAGTTTCCTGGGGCGGGTTACCCGTCATGAGGGGAAAAAATTCCTGAAGCTCAGCGAGGAAATCGATGAGTCACAAATCGCCGTAGCGGGGACGCCGACCGACAGCCCGATTTCACTCTATATTCACATCCCTTTCTGCCGGACTCTCTGCCCTTACTGCTGCTTCAACCGATACCTGTTCCACGAAGATGAAGCGAGAAGATATTTCGCCGACCTCAGGGCAGAGCTCGACCTCTACATCCGAAAGGGGTTCAAGTTCTCCACCTGCTACTTCGGCGGGGGGACGCCCACCATACTTATGGACGAGCTGCTCCGGTTCATAGCTTACCTCAGGGAAAACTTTGAGGTGAACCAGATTTCCGTGGAAACCACCCCCCGAGAAGTGAGCGAGGAAAATGTAAACCTTCTCCAGGAGGCGAGGGTCGACCGGCTGTCCATAGGAGTGCAGAGCTTCGACGACCGCCTCTTAAAAGCAATGGGAAGGACATTCTGCGCCGGGGAAGAAATAAGGGAGAAAATCGCCACTGCCAGCGGTAAATTCGACACCTTGAATATCGACCTGATATTCAACTTCCCCTCCCAGTCCCTGGAGACATTCCAGGCAGACATCGAGACTTTCAAAAGCCTGGGGGCAAACCAGGTTACCTTCTACCCCTTGATGCCCTCTCCTCATAAGAAAAGCACACTGGAACGGAGATTCCACCGCATAGATACCTCGCGAGAACGAAAATTCTACAATATCATCCTGGAAGACTTTTACGAGAGCGATTATCGCCCTTCAACGGCATGGTGCTTCTCCCGAGGAGAGAGGATAATAGACGAATATGTGGTTGATTTTGACCACTATATCGGCATAGGAGCCGGCTCGGTAAGCCTGCTTAAGGGAAATTTCTATGTAAATTCGTTCTCGCTGGATAAATACCACGGACTGGTAAGCCAGGGGAAACTCCCCATAATCCGGTGGCGGAAGCTATCGCAACACGAACAGGCACACTATTATTTGCTGTCAAGGCTATTCGGGATGGAGTTGGGGAGTACTTCCCATCAGCGGTCTAACGTTGAACTACGTCAAAAATTGAAGGGGGAACTGATGCTCTTAAAGCTTGCCGGCGTGGTCAGGGAGGAAGGGGAAAAGATAACGGTAACGAGGAAGGGCATGTATCCCCTTAGTGTAATGATGCGAGAGTTTTTTTCCTCCCTGAACGGCTTGAGGGAATACTGCATTGAGAACCAGATTTGAAGCTACAAAACCGCGGCAAGGACGTAGCCAGCGCCGAGGAGAACCTGGGTCAACAGGATAACGAGGACGTTATCTCGCATCGCCGGCACCAGTTCGTTTATTCCTTCACGATATTTAACGGCGCCCCGAATAGCCCTTATCCCCAGGGGAAGGGTTAATAAAGCGATGAGGGCGAAAACAGGCATCAGCCCCGCTATCACTGCGCCGGCTATCCACAGGTAAACTACCGAGGTCAAAACTGAGTAGACGATGCTCGCTCTGGCTTTTCCCATAACAATGGGCAGGGTTTTGCGACCTGCCTTTTTATCCACCGCGGCGTCGGGGAACTCGTTTAGCAGGAGCAGATTATGCACCAGGATGCCCGAGGGCACCGAGGCTATAACCGCGGGGAGAGTATAGTGGGAGGTCTGCACGAAGTAAAAACCCAGGACGGGCAAAGCCCCCAGCCCCAGCCCCGGAGCCCATTCAGTCCACCCCAGCCGGGTCAGGAAGGGGGTGTAAAGCAGAATACATACTGCGCCCCCCAAAATCAACGGCAGGAGGAGCCAGCCGGCGGTAATCACAAAGTAAACGCCGATGGGCACAGCCAAGAGGAAAGAAATCAGCCCGAACCCCAAGACCCTGCCGGGGTTAAGAAACCCGCCGGGCAGGATGCCGCTCCCCCCGCTGAAGGGAGTCTTCTTAGTCTCCAAATCTATGCCGCTTCTATAATCAAAATAATTATTGAGCACATTTACGCTGATGTGGCACAAAAGCAGCCCCAGGAAAGCCAGCAAAGCATAGCCAGGATGAATAGCTCCATCACGCCAGGCTAGGGAAGTGCCCAGAAACGCTAGCACCACGGGAAGAAGGAGGAAATTGGGTCGGGTCGCCAGAAACCACACTTTTAGCTTCATCAAGTCCTCTCTTGCCCCATTATATCACCGCTCATCTCTCAGCCGACGGACTCCCCGGTGCGCCGAGCGATGCAGCAGGCGTTCATCCCCCAGGAATGTCTCCCCAGCAGCCTGTTTTCCCAGAGGATTAGCCGGCTCAATGCCGCCGCCAGGAGGCGCCAGGACCTGCCTTTTTCAGGCACGGCACTGTGCCCCGCCTTGCTGCGCCGGAACAGCCTGACGATTGGTCGTAAATGCTCTTCCAGGGAGAAAAAGAGCCAGCAAAGCAGGAAGTCGCGGTAATATATCCGCTGGACGCTGAATTTACACTGTGATAATAGCGCTATTAGCTCCTCGGGACGGTACTCCCTCAGGTGTCCTAATTCGTCCAGGCGTCTTTGTAAAGGTCGGAACAGAGGCAGCATCTGCCTCCTGGAATTAGGGACTTCAAGGCGAAGATAACCACCCTTTTTTAATATCCGGGCAAACTCCTCCAGCGTCTCCTTATCCCGGGAAAGGTGCTCCAGGGTATGGGTGGAAAGGACAACATCAAACGCCGCCGATGCCAGCGGCAACTGCGATGCCTCGCCTTGAACCAGCCCGGCGCAGAGGGATTCCGCCTTTTTGTCATTGCGAGTGAAGCGAAGCAATCTCCGCGATTCCCGGAGCGCCGCCGCGGAGAGGTCAACGCCCACGAAAGTGGTGCCGCAAGTCCGGGAGACCGCCCGGGGATAGGCGCTGTCGCCGCAGGCGATATCGGCGAGCCTGTCGCTTGGGCTAACTATGTCGCCTGAGGCTACCTCTTCAGCGAAGGCGATGGCATGAGCTTCACGAAACCAGCCGATAAAAAAGAACGAGTCTTCAGTTACCACCTCCCACAAGCCTTCATATAGCTCGCGGGATTTGTTCACCGAAGCGCCTCGCAGCGGCGGGAAGTGTGAGCTTTCAGCCAGTCCAGGACGGCAGTCATCGCCGCTTCTTCAAGCCGCAGCTTATGCCTGGCGCCGGGAATTATGGCCAGAGTCTTGGGCTCCCGGGCTTTCCGGTAAAGCTCCTGCGCCTGCCTCAGGGGGACGGTTTCATCGGCATCGCCGTGAACCAGCAATAACGGACGGGGGGCGATTTTGTCTATCCAGCGAATCGGCTGAACGGTTTCAAAGCCCCGCCGCCACTCCTCTATTGAGGGTGGGAAATCCTTATCCCTGATGGCTCCGAGGTCACGGAAGCGCTGGATTCGGGCGGCGAGGCTCGTCCCGTCCTCCGCAAAGCTGAAGTCGGCGGGACAGGCACAAGCGGTTAATAAAGACACCCGGGCATCGTGGGCGGCGACGTAAACGCCGACCGCGGCTCCACCGCTAAATCCGAGAAGACAAAGCTGGGTCTTGTCCACACGGTCAAGGCGATGAAGGAAATCCAGGGCGGCGGTCAGGTCCTGAGTCCAGCCGAGCAAATCAAGATTCCCCTCGCTTTTCCCCACCCCCCGGAAGTTGAACAGCAAGGTAATAAAGCCGGCGGCGCAAAATCTCCCCGCTAATGTGGCATAACCTTGGTCGGCAGGATTGTAGACCACATTGGGAATGCCGTGGCAGATGCAGAGGGCGGGGCAGGGCTTGCCTCCCGGGGGAAAGTAAACCTCGCCAGCGAGATTCAGCCCGCCGCTTTTCAACCGGATTGGCTTTACCTCCACCTTTATATTCTTCACGCCATGAAAAAAACAAGGAGTCCGGCGGCGATTACCATCATTACCACCCAGAGAGGCACATTCCAGGCGAAAATCTTGCTTCCATCCAGCGGGGGGATGGGCAAAAGATTGAACGCCGCCAGGAAGAGGTTGATAATCACCCCGTAACCGCCGATGTCGACGGCAAAGCCGCTGCCGTATCTGGCGACGGCGTAGAATATGAAGGCTAAGACGATGTTAGCCGTGGGACCGGCGAGGCTGATTAGCCCCCCTTCCCTCCGGGGAGTGTAGGACAGGATGTAGACCGCTCCCGGGGCGGCGAAGAGAAACCCTATGGGGCTGTAAAGGCTGATGAAGGCGCAGGCGAGGGCGATGATGAGCCCCGTCTGCCATAACCGGAATTCCGCCTGCAAACCCAGCTTTTGCGCCACAAATTTATGGGAAAGCTCGTGGCAGATAAATCCCGCGCCAAGAGCAGTAAGGGCGATAACGAAGCCGTTGAGGCTGAGAGTATGGAACAGGACCAGGGCAAAGCAGAAGCCGAGGACAAGCCAGGAGATAAGGAGGTCGCGAACCTCAATACCGCTCGTTCTCATCCGGTCAATTATAAGTATCCCTGAGAGGCAATTCAATCCGCTAGCTGACATGCCCAATAAATTGGGCAACTACATTTTCCCGTCATTGCGAGCCCTTTCGCTACCTGTCATTGCGAGCGAAGCGAAGCAATCTCATCCCGCTCAGGGTAAACTCCGCGAAGCAATCTATTTCACATTCTATCTTTGAGATTGCTTCGTCATCCCTCACTTCGTTCGGGATTCCTCGCAATGACAAAAAGGGGCCGACGGTCTTAGCTTCCCTGGCTCAGCTTTTGGCGGGCAAACTGCTTGAGCTCTCTTCTCAATATCTTTCCCGTTGAGGCTTCTCGGGGAACAGAGTCCACAAAAATCACGTATCTGGGCTTTTTATATCCCGAAAGCCGCTGACCGACATAGGCAATTATACCCTCGGCGGTCAATTTCTCCCCTCCCTCCAGTTCAACGAGGGCGGTCACCGCCTCTCCCTCCAGCTCAACCAGGGCGGTCACCGCCTCACCCCACCGCTCATCAGGAACACCAACAACGCCGACATCCCTGACTTGGGGGTGAGACTTGATAGCCTCCTCCACCTCCTCGGCATAGACCTTCTCCCCACCGGTGTTTATCACCTGTGCCCCTCCCCTCCCTATTAAACGAAACTGCCCCTTCTGGTCAACAACGCCCTCGTCACCGGCAAAGAAATACCTCTCTCCAGCCACAACCCTGAAGTCATGCCTGGTCTTTTCGGGGCACTTCCAGTAGCCCAGAGCCATAGGCCCTCCGATGAGAAACTCCCCTACCTCGCCTGAACCGGGCTCAATATCCCTGCCGGTCTCAGGGTTGATAACCCGGCAGCGAGCCTGGAGGGAATACATCCCTTTATCCGGGGTAATCCTCGCCCCGGCGCCTGCTTCCTCCTTATCCCCGGAAGTGGCTACCGAGGCAAATGCCACGCTGGACTCAGAAGCCCCGTACATATCCATCACCACAAAATGAGGTATATATTCATGGAGCCCCTTCTTGACATGGGCGGACCACCACGCTCCCGAAGAGGCGATGGTCAGCAGGGAGGAAAGTTTATACCCTTTGCCCTCCTCTTTGGCTTTCCTCAACTCCTCCAGTATTGGCACAGCGAAGGCATCCCCGATAATCAATGCCTGATTCACCTTTTCTTTCTCCACTGTCTCTAAAAACTCCCGGACATCAAAATGGCGGGGGGTAGGTAGAAAAACAGTGGTGCTCCCCAGGCATATAAGGTGACAGAAGACCGCCTCGTATCCCGCCCCGTGAAAGAGTGGAGCACAGGGAAGGACCTTCCAGCCCTCTTGGTTAAGAAGCCGGTTCAACTTTATGGTCAGAGCGCTTCCCAGCAACGGCCCGACAATGCGGGGCAGCAGCAGTCTTGCCGGGCGGCTCGCCAAAATACGGTGGTTCAGGGGATGGAAACCTTTGAGCCCCGGCAGGGCACCCAGTCCGGCAACAAGACTATAAACATGCCTGTCCGCCAGCCTGTCCATTACGGGAACCAGGGCGTTAAGACCGAGCACCACCAGACCCTTCACCCTCTGCTCGCCATCCCATACCGTCCCTTTCGGGTATCCCGTTGTCCCTCCGGTATACATCAAAAAAGAGAAGTCCTCGTTGGTTACTTTATAGTCCAGCTGCGGCTTGGTGGGAGGATATTTCGCCATCAACTCCTCGTAGACCAGCGTCCCCGGGGGGATGTTCAGCGGCGGCTTTCCCACGCCGTAGACGATTAAATGCCTGAGAGAGGCCAGCTCGTCAAACATCCTCTTTCCCGTAGAGAGACATTCATCCTCCACGAGCAGTGCCGCAGCGTCAGCGTCTTCCAAGACGTATTTGGTCTCGCCAGGGGTAAACCGGGGATTCAAGTTAAAGGGGACGGCGCCAATGCGGCATAAGGCAAAAAAGGACTCCATCCACTCTATGGAGTTAAAGCCGGCAATTCCGACCCTCTCTTCTTTCTTAATCCCCAGGGCGAGGAGGGCATTAGCCAGCCGGTTTACCCGCTCATTAAATTGCCTCCAGGTAAGCCTTCTCTCTCCTTGAACGAAAGCAAGATTGTCAGGGATGATTTTAGCCAGCTTTTCCAGCCTGCCCCCGAAGGTATTATTAGAGTTAGTGCCGCCGCGGTAGTGGCGGCGATAATTGGAAAATCTATCATAGTTTACCTCCCGCACCTCTAAAACCCGCTCATCCTCGGGCATAGAATGCCCCCTTTTCCAGTTTTCTAAAAGTAATATTTTTTAGTCAGGCAAGGGCGTAGCGCCGAGCCTGCTAAGGATTTTCGAAATACCGCGTTAACCCGGTCTTCTCACCCTTCATCACCACCCTTCCCCGGGCAAATTCCCTCAGCATCCTTTTTTCCATCTTGCCCGTGGCTTCCCGGGGGAAGAAATCCACCGGTATTACATACTTGGGCACCTTGTACCCCTCAAGGTTTTTAGCGCAATAATCAATCAGCCCCTTTTCCGCCACTTCCACGCCCTTCTTTGCCTCAATGATAGCCGTTACCGCCTCACCCATCTTTTCATCAGGAACTCCGACAACACCGGCATCCCTGACCCCGGGGTACCGTTTAATGACCTCCTCCACCTCCTCGCTATATACCCTCTTGCCAGCGGTAAGTATTACTTCGTTGCCACCTCTCCCCAGGAAATGGAACTGCCCTTTTTCGTCGACATAACCCTCGTCCTCAGTGAAAAAGAACTTTTTCCCCCCGATAACCTTGAAGCTGCGCTCGGTCCCCTTGGGCTGCTTCCAGTATCCCAGACCCAGATAAGCCATGGAAACAAACTCGCCGACCTCTTCAGAACCGGGGGCAACATCCCTGCCGGTCATGGAGCTGATAATCTTGTAAGGAGCTTGAAGAGAATATACCCCTTTAGCCGGGAGCGACGCTCCGGGACCAAGTATTTCGGCGTCATCCGAGGTGCTAATTGCGCTGTAGGCGATGCTGGTCTCGGTAGTGCCATAGTCGTCCACGATAACAACCTGAGGTATAAATTCATAAAGCCCTTTCTTGATATGGGCTGACCACCCCACGCCCGAAGACATTACTGCCACCAGAGAAGAGAGGTCATAAACCCGGCTTTCCTTCCTGGCTTTCTCCAGCTCTTCCAGAAGAGGTATGGCGTGAGCGTCACCAGCTATCAAGACTCCGTTCACCTTCTCTTTCTCTATTGTCTCTAAAAGCTCCCTGGTGCTGAAGGGATAAGGAGTGGGAAGGAAAATGGTTGAGCTACCATAGGCTACAATTTGACCGAAAACGTGGTTATAAGCCGAGCCGTGGAATAAGGGACCCACGGAAAGGAATTTAAATCCCTCGCTGTCAAAACGCCGGCTCAGCTTCATCAAAGTGGCGCTCCCCAAAAACCTCCTGCCGAGCCTGGCCAGCGTCGCCTTGGAAATCCCCGGAGCTAAAAGGCGGCGCAGCAAAGGGTTCAACACCTTTGGAGAAGGAAAAATGGTATGGGCGAAAGCGAAAACTTTTTCCTCGCTTATCCTCGCCATTACGGGGAGAAAACCGTTATAGATAAGGGTCTCCAAGCCCTTCACCCTCGTTTCACCATCATATACTACGCCTTTGGGATAGCCCGTAGTCCCCCCGCTATACATCAGATAGCAAAAGTCCTCATTTGTTACCCGGTAACCCAGCTTCGGCTTTGTGGGAGGATATCGTGTCATTAAATCCTCATAAATAAGCGCGTTGCGGGGAACATCCGACACGGGCTTACCAGCGCGGTAAACTATCAAATTACGGAAAAAGTCCATCTTTTGAGTTACCCTGCTTATAGTGGCGGCGTAATCGCTTTCCACTATCATTGCCACGGCGTCGGCATCCTCAATGAGGTATTCAAGCTCATCAAGGGTGAACCGGGGATTCAAGCTGAAGGGGACAGCACCAATCCGGGATATGGCAAAATAGGACTCCATCCACTCTATAGAATTAAAGCCGGCAATCCCCACCCTTTCTACCTTCTTAATCCCCAGGGCGAGGAGGGCATTAGCCAGCCGGTTTACCCTCTCATCAAATTGCCTCCAGGTAAGCCTTCTCTCTCCCTGCACGAAGGCTAACCTGGTAGGGATAGCCTTGACTATCCTTTCCAGCCTCCCTCCCCAGGTGTTATCCTCGTTCTTCCCTCCGGGATATTTCCGGCGATAGTTAGCAAAGCTATCGCGGTCTACCTCCCTTCTCTTTAAGCTCTCCTCTTTTATCTCCATAGTTAGCTTAAACTCCTTCTCCTCATGCTAGCCCGTAAAAATTTATTATAATTTAAAAAAACAACTAACTCAATACGGTTTTGAGCCATCTCAAGCCAAGCATCCATCTAAAACCACTTCATCTAGGCAGGAAGAAATACCCTGGCCAGGAAATAGATGAGGCTAGCTATCCCAGCGGCAGCTGGAATGGTGAAAATCCAGGCCCAAACAATGCGGGTGGTCACGTTCCAGTGCACCGCAGAAAGCCGATTGGCAGAACCGACGCCCGATATTGCTCCGGTGATAACATGGGTGGTACTCACCGGAATGCCGAGATAGGTAGCTAAGAAGATACTGGCGGCACTGGATGTTTCGGCACAGAAACCATCAATTGGCCTTAACTTGGTTATCCTTTGTCCCATTGTTTTGACAATCCGCCAGCCGCCGCCGAGCGTGCCCAAGGCGATGGCGGCATGTGCGCTGAGAACAACCCACAGAGGTATCTTGAACTCAGAAATCAACCCGCCGGCAAAAAGAAGACTGGTGGTGATTCCCATGGTCTTCTGGGCGTCATTAGTACCGTGGCCCAGGCTATAGGCTGCCGCAGAAAAAAGTTGCAGTATCCGAGACCACCGGTCAACATTGCTCGGAGCTTGTTTATTCAAATATATCATCCAGCTGACAGCAATCCTTAGAAAGAAACCCAGAACTAGGCCCATTATGGGTGCCAGAGCAATAAAAATCAGTGTCTTGTACCAGCCGCCGGCGATTATTACTCCCACGCCGCTCTTTGCTATCGCTGCTCCGGCGTATCCGCCGATTAGAGCGTGAGAAGAGCTGCTGGGCAGCCCAAAATACCAGGTAATCAGATTCCATGATATGGCTCCGACCAGTCCGGCAAGGACTACAGTCGGAGTTACTGTATTGACATCAATCATCCCCTTGCCGATTGTTGACGCTACAGTAGTGCCAAATATAAGAAAAGCGATGAAGTTGAAGAAGGCTGCCCAGACGACAGCCCGTCTCGGTGATAGGACCCTGGTAGAGACAATAGTGGAAATCGAATTAGCGGCATCATGAAAGCCGTTGGTAAAATCGAAAGCCAGGGCTACAATGATGACAAAGATTATGAACGGCAGACCTAATGTCACCATTGAACCCTCAAGGCGATACCAACTATAGTGATTGCTATGGACCTTCCCTACAATCAGGCATTCTTCAATACTATGCCTTCAAGAATATCGGCGACATCCTCCCCCCGGTCAGTAGCCTCCTCCATGTGCTGGTAAAGCTCACGCCATTTAATTATCTCACAGGCGTCCTGACTTTTATCAAACAGCTCAACCATGGCAGCGTGATGTATATCATCAGCCTCGTTTTCCAGGCGGTTAATCTCCACGCAATGCTTCAGGATCTGGTTGAACTGTTTACGGTGACGCAGGCAGGGAAGCACCTCGTTCAGCGTATGAGCCAGCCTGGCAACAACCGCGGTTAGCTGCCGCGCCCTCTCCGTGGGCTGGGAGATGCGGTAAAGAAAGGCTGTCCTCCCCGCAGCCTCGATAAAGTCCATCACGCTGTCCAGCGTATGGGCGAGGAGAGCGATATCCTCCCGGTCCATGGGAGTTACAAAGGTGAGGTTTACCTTCTGTATTATCTGGTGAGTTATCTCGTCGCCGTGGTGCTCCAGTTCCTTGAGCCGTTTTGCCTTCGCTTCAACATCCTTATAGTTGTCGAACAGGTCGACCAGCTCCTCTGCGGCAGTAACCAGATTAGCCGCGCTTTGCTCAAATAAGTCATAAAAGGCGGTATCCCTAGGGTTTATCACAAACCTAGCCAAAATGCACCTCCCGTGGCAAAATCGCTCCTGGCATTTTACTTGAACCTCCTCACCTCAAAGCGATAGAGGTTAACCTCCTCATCCCGGGCTATCCCGGCCTTGAGCCGGCAAATCCTGATTTGCTCTTCAGCGCTGTCCACACCCTCCAAATCGGGCAATAAAAGACCTCTCCTGAACCCGCTTTCCACAATAACTCCATATTTCTCAGGGTCAAGCTGGTCGGTATCGCTGACCGGCTCGGGCGAGGTAAGAATATCCACGCTGTATTCTAAATCATCCAGCTCATCAGCCTCCACAGGAAGGAAGCGGGGGTCTCTAGTAGCGGAGCTGATGGCGTTAGAAATGATTTCCTGGGCAACACTACTCTTGAGCGGCTCAAAAGTGCCAATGCAGCCTCTCAACTCACCGTGGCGGTGAAGGGAAACGAAGACCCCTGCCCTCTCCTTCATTTCGGGAGTCAGTTGCTGCGGCGGATTCAGTATCCTGCCATGGCGGACATAGCTTTCCACGGCATCCTTAGCCAGCTTTACCACGGGATGAAGCTCCTGTCCCATAAATACCTCACCGAATTATAATACCACACAGTAGCTCATTTTAAACCCGTCTTCGCCTTTGTTCTGAAATTAAGCTCAGCACCACAAAACTTACACTTAGAGCCCTCAAGCCCGACAACAGTGGTATCGTAGCCAATACGGCGGACATTTAGCTTACCGCAGGAATAGCACAGGGTATTTTCATACTCGTGACCGGCAACATTTCCCAGATAAACAAACTTCAACCCCGCACCTTTACCGATTTTATAGCCCTTCTCTAAAGTGGCTACCGGCGTAGGCGGTAGATAGTCCAGATTACGCATGGGGTAAAAGCGAGTTACATGCCAGGGAGTAAGCTCCCCGAGATTGTCCCTAATCCAGCCAGCAATGCCCTGAAGCTGCTCATCATCATCATTCATTGTCGGAATTATGTTGGTAACCACCTCAACATGCATATCCCACTTTTCCTTAGCCCGCCGGGCAACATCAAGAATGCCCCGCCAGTGAGAGACCTTGGCTAATTTTCGGTAAAGAGCATCGCTAAAGCCCTTAATATCCACCCTCCAGGCATCAAGGTAGGGACCTATGGTATCCAGGGCTTCGGGGGTAAGATAGCCGTTGGTGACATAAACGGTGTATAAGCCATTTCGTTTCGCCAGCCGGGCGGAATCCAGGGTATACTCAAACCATATTGCGGGCTCATTGTAGGTCCAGGCAATGCCTTCACAGCCATACTCCCGGGTCAACTCCATCTCCTTCTCCGGGGAGAGGTAACGAGAGGCAGGGGGAATATCAACACAGGAAATCTCCCAGTTCTGGCAATGCTGGCAATGAAAATTGCATCCCCAGCCACCCAGGGAAAAGGCAAAGCTGCCAGGGAAGAAATGAAACAAAGGCTTTTTTTCAATATGGTCGGAAGCTACCGAGGATACCTCGCCATAATTAAGCACATAAAGGGCGCCCTCGCGGTTAAGGCGCATCCGGCAGACACCCAGCTTGCCGGGGTTGATAACACATCTTCGCTGGCAAACATTGCACCTTACCCTGCTGCCGGGGAGCGTTTCGTAAAGCACCGCCTCTCTTTCCATCATCCCCCCGAGATATTATACCATTCCCAATATAGTTATGCCGCCTGGCGAGCTTTTTGGAGATGCAACTATTTATGCTACATAATATAATTCAGGTGATGGTCGTTATCGGGATAACGGGAAACATCGGCAGCGGCAAAAGCACGGTATGCCAGTTTCTTGCCGGGCTGGGCGCAGCGGTCATCGATGCCGATGAAGCAGCCCAAAAAACCTATAAGCCCCACAGCCCGGTGTGGCAGGAGATAATCACCGCTTTTGGCAACGAGGTATTACAGCCCGATGGGGAAATTGACCGCGCCAGGCTGGCAGAGGTGGTTTTTTCCCGCCCCGAAGCTCTGCGACAGCTAAACCGGATAGTGCACCCCAGGGCAAAAAAAATCGTAAGGGAGCAGATTGAGGAACACCGCCGCCGGGGAACAAAAGTGGTAGCCCTAGAAGCCACCCTGCTAATCGAGGCTAAATGGACGGCGCTGGTGGACAGGGTGTGGCTGGTAATAGCCTCACGGGAGAGGGTGCTTCAAAGGCTCGCCGGATATCCCGAAGCCAAGCGGAGCCAGGTGCTGGCACGGCTCAATTCACAGGTGCCTGCGGAAGAGAAGAAGAAATACGCCGATGAGGTAATTTATAACGAAGGGGATATAGCCCAACTGCGGGAAAAGATAACCGAACTATGGAACAAACTCGCTGGCTAATGCGACTGGCGAGACGACAAAACCCCGTTGCTTTTACAGAACACCAGTGCTAAAATAGCGCTGATGAAGCTACTGCAACTGGCGCTGGAGAGGCAAGACTACAACCTGGCGGCCCACATTCTCGTCTACGGCTTAATAAAGGCAAGCCAGAGGACCTCCCGAAATCCCGCCAATCCCGGGCAACCTCACAACCATCATGGCAGCAAGAACAGCAAAAAACAGCGGCAAGGGTAGCCCCCGGGGATTCTACTCCAGAGTTCTGGAGGAGGCAGAGAAGCTAGAACTTGATGAAGCCCATCGGCTAGAAGGCGTTGATGATGAAATTGCCCTGCTCCGGCTGGAGCTCAAAAAATCGCTCCACGACCACCCCGAGGAAATCGACCTCCACCTGAGGGCAGCTACCACCATCGCCAGACTGGTCAAAATCAAATATCAAATCAGCAAAGAGCAGAAGAATTCGCTCAAGGACGCTATCGCCAGGGTGCTGAGCGAGGTCGCTTTACCCCTGGGGATAAATGTGGGGACAAGGTCCTAGACAAGAGCAAAATCAAATCCGCTGTCTAACTCCTCGTTGGCTAACGGGGAGAATTATGCCCTGCGGCAATGAAATTAAGACCCTATCAGCAAGAAGTAGCCCGAGCAGTCCTTAATTCCATCCTGAACCACCGGGGCTGGACCATCTCCGTGGAGATAGCCCGGCAAGGAGGGAAAAATGAACTGTCGGCTCACCTTGAGCTGCTCCTGCTCACCCTCTATATGGCTCAGGGCGGAAATTTAGTTAAGTGCTCTCCCACCTTTAAGCCGCAGACGATAATCTCCATGAGCCGGCTGAAGGACCGACTTGATGACTTCGGTTTCAACGGGCTGTATCGCTCCCAGATGGGCTACATTATCCAGCTGGGTGAAGCCAGAGCAGTATTCCTCTCGGCGGAAGAATCGGCATCCGTGGTCGGGCATACCGCCGACATACTGCTGGAGATAGACGAAAGCCAGGACGTATCCAAGGAGAAATACACCAAGGAATTCCGACCCATGGGCTCAGCCACCAACACCACCTGCGTCCATTATGGAACAACCTGGGACGATTCCACCCTGCTGGAGGAAATAAAGCAGGGCAACCTGGAACTGGAAAAGCAGGACGGCATAAAACGCCACTTCAGATATGACTGGCAGGAGATAGCCCGATGCAACCCCGACTATGCCCGATATGTTGAACGGGAAAGGGAGAGGCTCGGTGAAAGTCATCCCCTTTTCAGGACTCAATACGCCCTCTTGCCCATCAAGGGCGGCGGCGGTTTTTTATCACGGCAGCAAATAGCCCAGATGCTGGGAAGCCACCAACGGCTGCGCTCACCCCAGGGACTATTCTACATCGCCGGGGTGGACCTTGCCGGGGAAGCTGAGCAGGGCGAAGACGGACTCCTCCTCAGCCCAAAACCCCGACAGGACTCCACCGTTATCACCATCGCTCAGATAGATGCAGCTCCGTCGTCTGGCGGAGTATTGAGGATAGTGGAGCAGTATCAATGGACTGGGATAGCCCACAGCCAGCTATATCCCCGGATGGTGCAAATACTGAAGAACCTCTGGAACTGCCACCGCATCGCCGTTGATGCCACTGGCATCGGTCAGCCCGTAGCCAGCTTCCTGAGGAAGGAGATGGGCAGCAGGGTAATCCCGTTCACCTTCACCTCGAAGAGCAAGTCCGACATGGGCTTCGAGCTATTGTCGTTCATCAACAGCGACAGGATAAAGCTGTATCAGCAGGATGGCTCCCCGGAATACCAGGAGACGATGTTCCAGCTGGAAAAGGCAAAATCCCGATATCGTCCCAACCAGACGATGAATTTCTATGTTCCCCCCGAGGAGGGACACGATGATTTTCTAATGAGCCTTGCTTTAGTGGTAATCGCTTCGGGAAAATTCAAAATTCGCCAGGCGAAAGGCTTAGCCCGGGACTAGGGGTATAGCATCTCAAAAATAACATCCCAAATTATTCTGTCATTGCGAGGAGTCCATCGGCTGATGGACGACGAAGCAATCCCACTGAATTCCCGCTACTTAGAGATTGCTTCGTCCGTTGGCTAACGGACTCGCAATGACAAGTGATTTTAACGTTATTTAGGAAACGGTCTACTATTTTCCCAGGAGGCTGGGCAAATCCTTGCCCACGAGGCTCAATTCCTCAATTCTCTCCCTGGTCTCCTTCAATTGCACCTTATATTCCTCGGCGTAAACCGTAGCCTGCTCATAGAAATCCTTTACCTTGGGTATAAAGGAGAACTGGGAAAACATCAGGGCAACGTCGATGTAATGCTTCTCGCCGGGGAAATCGCCACCTCTTATTACGGCGTTTGGTGAAAGCTCCTTAACACAGTCGCTGACATTCTTCACCATATCCATATTCAGCTCCCGGCTGGGACCGGCGATAATGTATATCGCCTTGCCGGCATCCTTGGGGTCACAGGCGATAGAAAGGTCGTTCAGAGTAGCGTCCATAGCCTGCGTTCCCCTGAAGCTCTCCATAGCCTTGTCGCGGAACTTCTTCTTGCTTACCTCCCAGGGGAAACGGAATCCGGGGAGCACCGTCCGGCCCATACCGATAGCGGTCCAGCCCTCGATAGAGGCAATCAAATCGCCGGCGTCCACCGTCCTTGAGCCCACGAACTTGCCCTTGGTTACCTCGCCGGCACACAGCAAATCATAAAATGGCTCCACGATTTGCCTGTTTATCATCTCCACATTATTCACCAGACTGCTGTCCTTCCTGACATACCTCTGGTTATCCGCCAGGAAAACAGCATCCACGGTGTCGTAGAGGGATTTAAGGCAGGTAGCGGTGTTGTAAACGCTCCGGGACTCGGTTGCCTGCTCATGCTCAAAGGGAAGGACGATAAGGGCAAAAAGGGGCTTGCTGATATACCTCTCCTTGATCATCTTGGCGATTACCGGAACTGACCCTGAACCAGTGCCGCCGGCAGCGCCAGCGATAACTAAAAAGGCATGAGTCTCGTAGAACTTCGGCTCCGCTTTTATCGCATCCATCACTTTGTCGCCATCCACCTTAGCCAGTTGAGCACCAACCTCATTTAATTTGCCAACACCATGCCCCAGTGTCTGACGCAAGCCAATCAGTATCCGGTGCATATAATCGTTCTTGATAAACTTCAACCCGGTAAGGTCAGCCTGGTCGGTGTTCACCGCAAGGACCTGGGGAGCGATGACCGCCTTGCGCTCCGCCTTCGCTTTAATATTAAGCCGGGCGAAGTGGTCGGCAATTCGCGAGCCGCACTGCCCTAAACCGATAACCGTTAACTTCATTCTGTACCTCCTTAACGATAATAAGATTCTCTCTTCCGAATAATAAAGTAGTAACTCAGGAAAACAATAACTCCTACCCCTACGATTATAATACCGATAAATGCCCATAATGGCAACTTTCCAGCGCGGAGAGAATAAGTAGTGCTCCATACCCCTGCGTTGGAAGCCTTGTCCACCGCCTTCACCCGCCAGTGATAAGTGCCCGGCCCCAGAGCATTTCCTTTGGGCAGCTCATAGCTGACCGTGGGCTCATTTGGCTTAGCAGCGATGTCTTCCACAGAGAGGAATAAGTCGGTGAAATACTCATTTTTAGCTATTTGCAGGCAGTAGTGGCTAATCCCGCTGGTATCGTTCACCGCGCTCCACTGGAAGGTGGGAGTCACCTTCCCCGTAAAGCCCATTTTGCTTCCGTCCTCAGGCGAAATAAGCAACGGTGGAGGCGGCGCATTCTCCTCCATAAAGAAGGTAGCATTGAACTTATGCCCTTTAGTATCCTCTACAACTATCATCTGCGCACCATGGGTCCCTTCAGCCTCAAAGGTAATGTTGCCGCTGGTAGGAAAATTGCCATCCCTATCGGTATTAGCCTCAACTTCCTCATCCCCATAAGTAATAGTCACCTGGCTGTTAGGTTCAAAACCACCGCCGGTTACCGTTAAGGTCTCCCCCACATACCCCGGAGAGTCGGCGCTGGTTAGTGGGGTTATTTTTACCCCCGGACCGATAGTGAAGTTAACATCAGCCACCTGGGAATAATCGTTATCCTTGCCCCGGGCATCCACCTCATGGTCTCCTTTAGTGCCTGACGGCACCTCAAAGGTAGCGCGCCAGCTCCCGAACTCATCGGTCTCCGCCTGTTCAATTTGATTCACCACCTCACCGTCATACTTTATCTTGATATATCCCTCTCCGGGCTCAAATCCCGTGCCGATTACCGTTACTATATCCCCAACAATGCCTGATTCAGGGCTCAGCTTTATACTCGGCCCCACCTTGAAGACGGCTTTTCCCACTTCAGAGTCGTCGGTAGTATTGCCCTCAGCGCCGATATTATGCTTTCCTTTGTAGGAGTCAGGAACAGAGAAGTTTGCCCTCCAGGTGCCATATTCGTCAGCCGCGCCAGGGACATTAAACTCAATGTAGTCGGTCTCATCCCGGTAATACCTCACCACAATGTTCTCCTCACCGGCATCAAAGCCAGTCCCTTCCACCTTGACCTTGTCTCCCACAAAGCCTTCGGCGACGCTGGGATAGGTTATTGTCAAATTGGGGTGCACAACAAGGTCCTGGTGCTTTTCGCCGATGGTGCCATAGAGAGCCTTAATCCGGTGCTTCCCTTTACAGCTCGGGGGAATTTTAAACTTATACGTGAATGAGCCATTATCTATTTCCACATCCTCCACCAGTAGCTCACAATCATCGCTGCCGTTATAGCAGTAATAGATGTCCGCAGCACTGGGAAAATCATTCCCGGTGACCTTGACTGAGTCTCCCACATAACCGTAGGCCGGCGAAATCCCGATAGAAGTTTCCGCTTCAGCCCGCCCGGGAACGACAGGAAGCGCCATAAGGCCGATAAGCAGGGCAATAAACAAGCGGGACAATAATTTCATTATATCAATCTCCCCTTTCCCCATTATTGCCAGCAGAGTCACGCATCCTTTTACCCAGAACATCTACAAGGAGAGACGATGACTGGCTGGGGTTGCGCTTGAACCTCAACGACGATTTGCTTTAGCACAGTCAAATCCCGGGCATCAACTTTGCCGTCACCATTGCAGTCAGCGCCGGGAGTAGCGCTGTCAATACCAGCGATAATTCGGTGCATCTTGGTTAAATCGCGGGCATCAATGAAGCCGTCGCAATTGGGGTCACAGGGCCCGCAACAAGTCCAGAGGATAGCCCTCTTTACTCCGGTCACATCCCGGGCATCAATCACACCATCCCGGGTACAGTCAGAACCGTTGGTAGGGGCATCAAGCAAAAGGACGATACGGTGCTCCTCAGTTAGGTCCCGGGCATCAAAGAAACCATCACAATTGACATCACAGGCGCAACAGGTTGGTGGAGGAGGTGGTGCACCACCACCACCACCTCCACCTGGTCCAGGGGGTATAGATGCGAAGTTCGCCGTGATGGAGTAGTTAGCCTGCATAGTAATGGTGGTATTGGCGGCACTGACATTGGTGATGGTGCCCACATCCCCTGTCCAGTTCACAAAGGTGTAGCTGGCATCGGGCGTGGCAGTGAGGCTGACCACCGTGCCGTTAGCATAGGGACCAAATGTCCCCTCTCCAGGTACGGTCACATTACCGCCAGTGGTGCTGTTGATGGTCAAATACCACTCTACCACAGCAGGAGTGCAGGTAGCCACGGCGGTATGGTCGGAGTCCATGGTCACATTTATGGGATTGCCGGGAGTAAAGTTGCCGTCAATCGTCCAGTTATTAAAGGTGCAGTTCCCGGTGGAAGTAGCATTAAGGGTGACGTTTGCGCCGCAGGTGATGTTGGCAAAGGTCTGGTTTTGACCCGCCGACACTGTGCCATTCACTGCGCCACTCACCTCTATGGGACAGCAGCCGCTTGAAGCCACCGTCAGGTTATAGGTCAGCACGGTGCAGTAGGCGGTTACATTCTTGTCGGAGTCCATAGTGATGTTGTGCTGCTGAGCACCGGCATCCGACCAGCTGGCGAAGACGCAGCAGGCGTCGCTGTCATTGGCATTAACGGTGACATTGCTCCCGCAGGTGATATTGGTGAAGGTCTGGTTCTGACCCGCAGGCACTGTGCCATTGGCAGCCCCGCTGACCTCTATGGGACAGCAGCCGCTCGAGGTCACCGTCAGGTTGTAGGTCAGCACGGTGCAGTAGGCGGTTACATTCTTGTCGGAGTCCATAGTGATGTTGTGCTGCTGAGCACCGGCATCCGACCAGC
>Ga0315282_10002347_pt1 | contig 35016 bp, 30 predicted proteins | sample YL17G07_20_MG_FD_203693 | JGI IMG/M metagenome (GOLD analysis project Ga0315282, IMG submission 203693) | Sediment microbial communities from Yellowstone Lake, YNP, Wyoming, USA - YL17G07_20 | ecosystem: Environmental > Aquatic > Freshwater > Lake > Sediment | place: USA: Wyoming | collected...
TGCGCGCCAAAAGCGAATGGGCCGCCCCAGCAATCTCCGGCCGTTCGTCAAGCAGATTGTCCAGCATGGTCACGGCCTCGTCCGACCGACGGTTGTCCACGAGGATGCCCGCATAGAGAAGCTGGGCCTCCGGTCCCACGTGCTTGCTGTCGAGGATGGGCTTGATCGTCTCCAGAGCGTCTTCGCGGTCAGCTTTGGCATACTGCTCCCTGGCCTGAGACAGGATGGCCCGGTGTCGTAAGCCTTCGGCCCCTGCCAGTTGCAGCCGGTCTCGATTCCACATCGACAAGATGGCAGCCACCACGCCGGCTACAACGATCATCGCCGCGGCTGCGAGAACCTGGGCTCGATGCCTGCAAAGAAACTTGTGGAGATGATACGTCGTGCCTGGGCCTCGGGCGAGAACCGGCTCATGTTCCAGATGCCGCAGGATGTCGGAGGCCAGGGCGTTCGGCGTGTCATACCGTCGCGCCCGGTCTTTCTCCAGGGACTTCATCACGATCCAGTCGAGATCACCCCTGATCGACTTCCTGAGCAGATCGGGAGTGCAGCCCCGGTGCTTGGCGATGTCGGTCAGAGTATCGCCAAGGGTACTGAGCTTGGTGGAGGGTTTGGCGGGCTCCTGTTCCCGGATGACCCGTTGCATCTCGATGTAGCCGGCTTTACGCAGCTCTTCTTCACTGAAAGGAGTCGTGCCGGTCAGAAGCTCATAGAGCAACACGCCGAGCGAGTAGATATCGGTGCGGGTGTCGATATCGAGGTCACTTAGCTCTGCCTGCTCGGGGCTCATATAGGCCGGGGTGCCGATGATGTGAGCGTAGCGGGTAAAGAGCGTCTTCTCCGTCAGCTTCTGGTTCGTGGCCTTGGCTATGCCGAAGTCAATCACCTTGGGAACAGGTTTACCGTCATGGTGAGTGACCATGACATTGGAGGGCTTGATATCCCGGTGGATGATTCCTTTCTGGTGGGCGTGCTGCACGGCGTTGCAGACCTGGAGGAATAGCGCCAGCCTGTCCTTTGTGCTCAGATTGTTCTTATCGCAGTATTCGGTGATCGAGACGCCCTGGACCAACTCCATGACAAAGTAGGGCCGGCCAGTCTCTGTGGCTCCGGCATCGAGGACTTTGGCGATACTGGGATGGTCCATGAGCGCCAGGGCCTGGCGCTCCGCCTCGAAGCGGGCGATGACTTGGCGGGTATCCATACCCAATTTGATGACCTTGAGGGCGACCTTGCGCCGGATCGGCTCCTGCTGCTCGGCCATATACACCACCGCCATACCGCCCTCGCCGATCTTCTCCAGCAGCTTATAGCGGTCGATCACGGTGCCCGGGCCTTCCACGACGGCGGGTGTCTCCAGCGTCAGTTGCAGCGATTCGGCCGCCTGTTCCAGAAAGCTGCGCTCGCTGCCGTGCACCTTGAGCAGGGCCTCGACGCGTCGCAGCAGGTCCGTGTCGTGTCCACAGACCCGTTGGAGGTACGCCGCCCGCTCCAGGTCGTCATCGAACCCGAGCGCCGCATCGAAGATGGCTTCTTCACTTGTCAGCTCATTGCCCATACGCTAAATCCTTGCCCCCGATACCAGTGCGCCAATCCTCTGGCCATTACCCCAAAGAAAATCGCAGGAAATTACGAATCACATTTATGATTTACGATTCCAGCTCACGCCTGGCGTGGGGCCGCCGGTATGGGCTACATTCCCAAATCGTAAATCATAAATGGTACATCATAAGGAGCGCAGCGACTTCATTGTCCCTCTCGGCCGGGCGGGACTTCCTTCTGTTCTGCATCCTCGACGCTCCCGTACCTGCCGATTCGGATGCGGTGCCAGAGATCGGACAGGCCGCGGGCTTGCAGGAACAGAACGACAGCGAGGACAAGCTGAATGACGGCGGGAATGCCGTATCGAAAGAAGTTCTGCACTATGCGGCCTGACGCCGGCTCGGAGTAGCGCCGTGAAAAAGCGTCGAAGACGGCCCAGTAGGCTTGGCCCATCTGCGGAAGGGCCCGGAGGAAGATCAAAACCGCCACGATGGAAAACCCAATAGCCTGTACGTCGTGGCCGGTGAGGACGCTCGACATGCCAAGAGGTCCGTCCTTGCCCACCAGCAGCGGGGCGAGATTTCGACTAAACGCGACAAGCACAACGCCTACCGCCGCCACCATGAGGAGCGGCATCAGCATGATCAACGATGGCCAAAAGTCCGCGACAGGTCCGCTTCTATCCAACTGCAGTGCGTACGCGAGACCGCCGAAGAACTGAAACAGCGGAAGGGACTCGATGATCGCGTAAATCCCGAGTAACTTCAGGGTAAACGATGCCAATTCATGTTTCGTCATACTTCACCTCCCAGGCAAGATTAAAAATCGAGAATCGGAAATCAGAAATTTGATCCTTGCTATTTGATTCTTGATTTGTCTTTCGTGATTTCCAGGTGCAGCCAGGAGCGGGCGTAGGCCCAGTAGCGGTCGGCCGTATTGTGCGAGATGCCCAGAGCTTTGGCCGCCTGCTCGCCCGTCAAGCCGGCGTAGAATCGGAGTTTCACCAGATCGGCCTTGACCTTGTCCTTCGCCGCCAGCTTCTCCAGGGCCTCATCCAGGGCGATCAGGTCGTCGCAGGAGCCGCTCAGAGTCAATCCCGTGGCCGGCGCCGACTCGATGTCCTGGGTATCGGCCCTCTGGAGATTGCCGCCTCGCTTGAGCCGCTGCTTGCGCCGGGCGTTGTCGATCAGGATTCGTCGCATGGCCTCGGCTGCCGCGGCGAAGAAATGACCCCGGCTGTTCCAGGTCTGGCACTCCTCGCCCACCAAACGCAGGTACGCCTCGTGCACCAGCGCTGTCGCCTGCAGAGTCTGGCCGGGGGCCTCCCGGGACAGCTTCTGGGCCGCCAGAATCCGCAGTTCATCGTAGACGAGTGGCAGAAGCTCGTCCGTGGCCTTCGCGTCCCCGCGCTCGATCGCATTCAGAATCCGTGTCACGTCGCTCATGCCGTCGCTGCGCTCCAGTTATGATTTACGATCTATGATTCGGGCTGACGGAGCCCTCGCTCGACAGGTGCGTTTCAATTCGTTCGGAGAGCCCCGCTCCGGCGGCACGTCTGCGCAGGACGCTGAGCATCTTTGCCTGCACATCGACACGTACCACTTTGCCGGTAGGCCCGACGATCCGGGCCATCGGCAGACTGAAAAAGCCCATGGCGGAGCCGAAGTCCAGGACCGTCATGCCGGGCTTGACATACGGGGCGATAATCTTGTACGGATTTTGCAGGAGCATCCTGAGCCGATTGGCCAGGAAGTACCCTGCCCATGCTGGACAAAGACGCTCAGTCATATTTCCTCGCGAAAACGTTGATTCTCCTGAATGTCCCGGAGCCCCACTGTTTCTGATGGGCCGATGCCTTCTTGTACTCTTCGCCGTTGAATTCGTATGCCATGATTCCTCTGGTCTAGTGTCAATCCGGTTGGGCCATTTGCGTTCCGCCGGTCATCAGCCGGCGCGCACGATCGAGTAGCGAGTCCGGATAGCCCTCTCGCTCCAGGATGCGCAGGGCGGTCTTTGTCGTGGCGGGACCGCAGTGGAGACGGTAGTCGAAGGTGATGCCGCCGTCGTGCAGGTGCTCCTGGAAGTGGTAGTTCCCGGCGGAGGCGGTCCTGGCGGCGACCTGGGCCAGCGTCTCCTCGTGCGTCGCGACGAGGAACAGGTGGCTGGACGCTGTCAGGTGCTCCAGCAGCGCGATGCTCGCGGCGATTCGCTCCTGGGAGTTGGTGCCGCGGAAGGGCTCATCGATCAGGCCGAGGATCGGCGCAGCATCCTGCGAGTCCAGGACCATGCGGTGGAGCCGGCGGACCTCGGAGAGGAAGTAGCTCTCGCTCCGAGCCAGGCTGTCCCGGATTCTGACGTCCGTCATGAGTCGCACAGGCGACCACGTCATTTCGCCGGCCGGTACGGCGGCGCCGGCTTGGGCCAGCACTGCGTTGACCCCAACCATGCGCAAGAACGTGCTCTTGCCGGCGGCGTTGGGCCCGGTGATGACCCACATCCTCGTGTCGGCCGTCAGGTGGATGCTATTTGGCGTCGCGTCCTTCTCCAGGATGAGGGGATGCCAGCCGTCCTTGATGACAAGGCTCGTCAGCGTTGCCGGTTGCGGGTAGCAGGCGGTCGGCAGCTCGGCGGAGAAAGAGGCAAGACTGCAAAGCGCTTCCAGCTCGGCTGTGGCGGACAGGCCGCGGAGCAGGAGGTCACGGCTCGGCACAACCCGCGCCAGCACAGCCTCCTCCACGTGCAGGTCCAGGAAGATCAGCATGTTCAACACGCTACGCACGATCCCGTGCAATCCTGCCCACTCCAGCCACGCACAGAGCGACGGAATCCGGCCGTTCTCAACAACGGCGCCGAAGTGGTCCCTCAGCACCCGCAATTGAGTGTCGTTCGGCAACTGGCGATGGGCATGCTCCGCGACGAGAAGGAGACGCTTCAACGTATGAGGCAAGTCGGCCCACGGCGCTACCGCAGCTCTCAACTGACTGAGCGTCCGTCTGTGGACGAACAGAAGCAGGCTGTTGAGCACGAGGACCACAACGAGCAGTCTCGCCCACACGTAACCGCCCACGCCGATGCGCGCAATCGCATAGGCCGCCAGCAACCCGCTGAATATCGACCAGACTCTGATGCCGACGAATACGATTGATCGCGGTGGAGGCTCGGCCTGGTGGAGAAGCTCGACCAGTTGATCCAGAGACTCGGACCTTCCGCGCAGTGCTGTAGCGGCAGCCATCACGTGAAGTCGCTGCTCGTTGTGTGCATCGAGCCAGCGCACAGCCTCTTGACGCTGCTGGATATGCTCGCAGGACAGGCACGGCGAGTCCAGCATGTCCCGCAGCCGGCGTGCCCCCAAGTCTGTAGAGGTCCGATTCAGCAGTCCGAAGACGCCCACGGGCGGGCCGTACAGGTCGAGGTCGTCTCGCTCCTGGTCGGAAAGCGACCATCCGGGGCCTGGGTCAATGATGATCGGCAGGGATGCCCGTACGTCCGGCGGGTCCTCCGGACGCTGCCAGGCGCGGACAGCATGATCTCGCTGCTCGCCGGCGCAGAGGGATTCGTTCACGACCACGAGCATGCGTTCAGTGAAGACCCGCCTGTCCTCGCAGTCCGCATGGCGCACCACGGCCGCGGCGAAAGCCACCAGGCCGATTCCGCCGACAGCGGCCGCGAGCAACAAGTCGCCCCATAGCAGAACCACTGTCGTCACGCCACCCGCAAAGACGAACAGCCGGACCCAGGACCACCGCGCCTCAAGTCGGCGGTATCGCGCTCGCTCGCCTTCGCACTGCTCCCGGCGGATGATCAGCCAGTCGCGACCTGTCGATCCAGAGCGAGACCCCGCATGCTCAACTTCTTCGGCATCTCTGTCGTTCACCTGCACCATGGGCTTCAGGTATATGCCACCCACGAGAGCCTGTCAACCGGACCTGATCCGGAGCATCCCGTTGCCTCGTCCAGCCTGTTTTACTCCGCCGGCATGACAACCAGCGAGACTTCGGCCGCCGGTGCAGCGTTGGCCGGCGGCAGGCCACTCAAGTCGATGTCGTCAGCCCGCACGAGAATCCTGACGCTGGCGGCACCGGGGCCGGCCAGTTCGGGCACGGCGAAGCCCTGCCACGTGCCGGCTGCCCAGGCTGTCGGGGCTACCTCAACGGCAAGCTTGCCCCGGAAATCCAGTTGCAGGGTGAGGTCCGTGCATCCGAGGAGTTGGCTGGAAGCCTCGGGGTTCTTGTAGAGTTGTATGACGTGGCCTCCCATCGTGGCAGTGCAGCAGCCGACATCTTCGCCCGGCTCGCACCAGGTGATGACCGGATGATAGACATCGCCGTCGGCCTGTGGACAGATGCGGACCTCATCGGGGCCGGGGCCCGTTTTGTTGATCAGCCCTCGGACGCGAACCCTGTCCCCGTATTGGATTTCGGTCGCGGCGTCGAGGGTTTGGCTGAGTTCGTCTGCGGAGAGCAGGTTGTATACGCGGCCCGTTTCGGTTTCCAGAAGAGTGCAGCCTTCCGGACTTTCTCGCAGCGTGCCGCACTGGTCGAATGGACGCCCCAGCGGCACTTCGTTCGAATCCATCCACACCGCTGAGCCGGACGGGAAAATGACAGACTCAGTATCGCCGCGCGCGCCGGTGCCAATGTCGACGTTGCCGGAAATCCAGCTCACCAGGAACTCGCCGGGGCGGCCGGGATCGCCGCAGCAGACGATTCTCCCGGCTTGGCCGGCCCTCAATTCCGGGCAGGCGGGCGGATTGTCCTTCAGCAGTACCACCAAGTCGCCCAGGCCGAAAGCATCTCGCGTCCCTTCATTGGACCACGGAGGAGAAGAGTGCGGCATCTGACCTTCCGACGTCCTTGACGCCGGGAGAGACGAGGCGATTGGTAGGGTCAGAAACACGCAAAGAATCCTTGCTCTTCTCATAATGACCTCCTCTTTATGCAACGGCCGCAAATCGGGCATTCACCGGTCACACGGTCCTTGGCCGGCGTCGTGACACTTGCCCTTGGCCCGGGGGCGGTCACGCCCGACGTGCATGACATGTTCTTCGGCACGCTTGAAACTGCAGTGCAGTTACCCCCATACATACCCCCAGACCTGCCGCCCGGCAGGTTTGGCAGAGAGAGTCGCCTCGCGCGCCCCGGCGGGCAATAAGGAAAAAACTATCTCCGGAGCAGATCCCATGAAGGAACGCCCCGGAAGGGCTCCTGCACAAGTTCTTCCCGGGTTGAGGAGTTGACACGTCACGCGGGGGTGTTATAGTACGGCTTTGAGGCGCGCGGGCAGATGGATGACGTGCCGTGCTCCTGCGGTGCGCGTGTTCTGAAGTAGCAGACACGGGTGACAACAGGACAGGGGAGCCCGCTGGGCCAAAGGAGTGAGCTCTATGAATCCGGAGATCTTCAAGGCGTACGACATCAGGGGGGTTTATCCTGACGAGGTGAATGAGGATGATGCGTGGAAAATCGGCTGTGCGACGGCGCGGTATCTGCCGTCCCTGATCAAGGGTTATGATCGCGGCATGCCGGAATCGCAGATGCTCTGTGTCGGGCGGGACATGCGAACGCACAGCGAGCCGCTGGCGCAGGCCCTGATTGAGGGCATCCGGTCCACCGGGGTGGGGGTGATCGACATCGGGATGATCGACACGCCGCAGATGTACTTCGCCATCAACCACCTCGGGACGTGCGGCGGCGTTCAGGTCACCGCGTCGCACAACCCTGCGAAATACAACGGGTTCAAAATCTCCGGCCGGGGGGCCATTCCCATCGGGCTCGATACCGGCCTGCAGGAGATCAAGCACCTGGCCACAGCGCTGCTGCATACCAAAGGCAAGCTCACCGGCGCCCTCAAGGCCAACGACCTGACCGAGGACTACCGCAAACACGTGCTGCGGTCGCTTCGGCCGGACCTCAAAAAGAAGAAGGTGGCGATCGACGCCTCGAACGGGATGGCCGGAAAGATGGTGCCGCTCCTGTTCGGCGATGTCCCCATCGAAATCGTCGACATCAATTTCGAGCATACGGGCAAGTTCAAGCACGATCCCGACCCATTGAAGGACAAGAGCCTCAACCAGGTGAAGGCGATGACGAAGAAAGAGGCCTGCGACTTTGGAATTTGCTTCGACGGCGATGCGGACCGGATGATGATGGTCGATGAGAACGGCGACAACATCGGGGCCGATCTGGTCACGGCGCTGCTCGTGCCGTACTTTCTTCAGAAGAAGCCGAAATCGGTGATCGTGTACGACGTGCGAAGCAGCCGCGTCGTGATGGAGGAGATCATCAAGCACGGCGGGACGCCCAGGCGGGAACGCGTCGGGCATGCCTATATGAAGAAGGCGATGCGCGACACACACGCGATCTTCGGCGGGGAATTGTCCGGGCACTTCTATTACGAGGAGAACTTCTATGCCGATTCCGCGATGATCACACTCGTGCACATGCTCAATTTTGTCGGGGAGAAAGACAACCCCGTCAGCGAGCTGGTCAAGCCGCTGCGCCGGTACAGCACAAGCGGCGAAATCAACTTTAAGGTGGACGACAAGCAGGCTAAGATGGGGGAGTTGGCCCGGCGTTACGGCGACGGACAGGTGGACTACCTCGACGGCGTGACGGTGAGTTTCAAGGAGTGGTGGTTCAACTGCCGGCCGAGCAATACCGAGCCACTGTTGCGGCTGAACGTGGAGGCCAAGACCAAAGAGTTGCTCGATGAGAAGCTGGCCGAGATGGAAAGCCAGCTCGGGGCGCCGGTGGGCGTCTGATTTTCGTATTCAATTTGCGAAGTAAATGATGGAAGCACTGACAAAAGTCTACGCGACGAAGAACGGGCCCGTCGAGGGCATTCAGACGAAGTGGCCCGGATTCAGTATCCTGGTGGTGACCGGGTCCAAGGGTTTCCTGGCGTGTCCCGCGATTGACGTGGAGGCGTGCCAGCGGTACGGTGTGGCCGCCGCGATTGTCGAGAGCACGCCGCAGAATCCCATCGGAACGCTCGACCGGTTCCCGAACCGCAAGATCACCAAAGTGAACGAAAAGGCCAAAGCCCTCGGCATCCGTGAAGGCATGGACGCCACCGAAGCATTTGCGCTGATCGCCTAGGGCGTCAGAGGCCCGCCACGCGACCATGGAGGGGACTAAGCGTGCGGGCACGAGGTCGCTGACCTCCGAGAACGGGCTTTGGCCTTTTCCTCTATATCGGATTGTCTGACCCTGTGAGGAATTGATGATGTTGAAAAGCGATTTGTTGTCGCGTCGGCGTTTCGTGGCAGCGTCCGGTGCTGTGTTTGGCGTTGCTGCGCTGGCCCGCAATGCCGCCGCCTCGGACCCTCAATCGGTCCAGCCCAAAGGGACCTGCCCCTTCAAATACAGCTTGAATACCAGCACGATCCGGGGTCAAAAGCTCAGTCTGGAGAAAGAGGTGGACATCGCCGCCAAGGCAGGCTACCAGGCCATGGAGCCCTGGGTCAGCACGATCCAGGACTATGTCAAGGCCGGCGGGAAACTGGCCGACGTGCGCAAACGCATCGAGGATCACGGCCTGACCGTCGAGAACGCGATCTCCTTCAACCGCTGGGTAGCGGACGATGATAAGGCGCGGGCTGAGGCCGTCGAGCAGGTCAAGCGGGAGATGGACCTGCTCGCCCAGATCGGGGGCAAGCGCATCGCCGCTCCGCCGGTTGGGGCGACGAACGAGCCGGGCCTGGACCTGATGAAAGCCGCCGAGCGGTATCGGACGCTCCTCGACCTCGGCGACAAGGCAGGCGTTGTACCGATCCTGGAACTGTGGGGAGGGTCCAGGAATCTGCATCGGCTTGGCGAGTGCATGTTCGTCGTGATCGAGAGCGGCCATCCAAAGGCGTGCCTGCTCGGCGATGTGTTCCATATCTACAAAGGCGGCTCGGACTTCAATGGCCTGCGAAAGATCAGCGCGACGGCGATGCCGATCCTGCACGTGAACGATTATCCTGCTGACCCGCCGCGAGAGAAGATCACCGACCGCGACCGCGTGATGCCGGGCGACGGGATCGCGCCGCTGACGCAGATTCTCCGCGACCTGAGCGACAATAACAGCCGGGCGGTCCTCTCGCTGGAGCTCTTCAGTCCGGTGTACTGGGAAAAGGACCCGCTGGAAGTGGCTACCACCGGGCTGGCGAAAGTGAAAGCGGCAGTGCAAAAGTCGCTCGGAGTGGCATAAGGCGTCGCCGACGGCGATGGAGCCTGCAGAGTCGTCAAGCAGTTTCACAGTTTCCTCGAAGAGCGACCCGGTTTTCCACCGGCCTGATTGCCGCTGGGCCCAGAATGTCTCCGGCGATAATCGCCTCGGGCACAAGACTCGCGACGAGGCCTTGCGGACCGGCAAGGGGCCGTGCAAATCCGGCAAACCACAGACGTGGCACAGAGAAAAGGACGACGGAGTGACTACCCGAGAGCGTGTTCTGACCGCGTTGAAGCACCGACAGCCTGACACCGTTCCTTACGACATCCGCTTCACCGTGCCCGCCCGCGCGACGATGGCAGACTACTACGGCGATCCGGATTTCGAGTCGAAGCTGGGCAACTGCTTCACGTGGCTGCGCCCGCACCCGCACGATGGGCGGTTCACCGAAGTCGCGCCGGACATCTGGCAGGACGAGTTCGGCGTGAATTGGGACCGTCACATCGATAAGGACATCGGCGTCGTCTGCAACCGCCTCATCACGGCGGAGAACGTGGCAAGCTTCCAGTTCCCCAACCCGAATGATCCGGGGAGGTACGAATTGTTCGACGAGGGGATTGTCTCACGAGGCGATACCGCCGTGCTCGTCAGTCTGGGATTCTCCCTTTTCGAGCGGGCTTGGACGCTGGCTGGCATGGAAAACGTCCTGATGGCGATGGTCGCGGACAAGAAATTCGCCCATACCCTGCTCGACCGCATCCTCGAATTCAACTTGGCGATCATCGAGAACGCCTGTGCACACGATGTGGATATCTTCCGCTTCGGCGACGACTGGGGCCATCAGCGGGGCGTGCTCATGGGCCCCGAGCTCTGGCACGAGTTCATTGAGCCGCAGTTCCGGCAGATGTGCGGGCTCGTCAAGTCCAAGGGCAAATCCACGATGCTGCACTGCTGCGGCAAGGTCGATGAACTCTTCCCGAGCCTGATCGAGTGCGGCCTGGATATCTTCAACCCCTTCCAGCCGGAGGTGATGGACGTCTTCGAGATCAAGAGGCGATACGGCAACGATCTGGCTTTCTACGGCGGCATCAGCATCCAGCGGACCTTGCCCTTCGGTACCGTCCAGCAGGTACGCGACGAGGTCAAGAGGCTCATCGATGTCGTGGGTGAGAGTGGCGGCTACATCGCCTCGCCGTCGCACGACATCCCGCGCGACGCCAAACCGGCGAATATCGCTGCCATGATCGAAGTTCTCCAGAACCAGTGATCTCCGTCCGATGTAATGTCAGTGGCCACGGCCCGGAAGAGTCTCCATGATGGGTAAGATCGACATCGCGACACGGCAGGAAAACGTCAAGCGGCTGCAGTTGATCGTGTGCAAAGTGCTGCAGCGCGAGGCGTACTTCTGCGCGGCCCGCTCCCGGAACGTGGTGGATATCGTGCTGATGGAGCAGGGCTTGCACGATGAGCCGGATCGCCTTCGCCGCGAGGTGCAAAAGGCGTTGGAACGGACGCTCGATGTCCAGGGCCGGCCCTACGACGCATCCCTCCTGGGCTACGGCCTGTGCAGCAACGGCGTGGTCGGCCTCGGCGCCTCGATCCCCATCGTCATTCCGCGCGCGCATGACTGCATCACGGTCCTGCTCGGCTCCAAGGAGCGGTACCAGGAGTATTTTGACTCGCATCGCGGCGTGTACTGGTACAGCCCCGGCTGGATCGAATCCGGAAAGCAGCCCAGCCAGGAACGTTACGAGAAGCTGCTCGAAGAGTACACTCGCCGATACGGCCAGGACAATGCCCAGTACCTGATGGAAGTCGAGCAGACCTGGATCAAGGAGTACAAGTGGGCGACATTCGTCGATTGGGGATTGGTGACCGCCGAGGACTACAAGGCGTATACCAGACGCTGCGCCGGCTTTCTCAAGTGGAACTATGAAGAGCTTCGGGGCGATTTCGGCCTGATGCAGCGGTTCATGGACGGGCTCTGGAGCGAGGAGGACTTTCTCATCGTCGAGCCGGGCCGGCGCATCGCCGAGGACGTGACCAGCAGGGGGATCATCAAAGCCGAATGATAACGATGTCGCTGCAAGAGGAAATCTCCCTGCTGCTGTTCGGCCTGCTGCTCCTGGCGGTGTATGGCGCGGAGTCCATCCTGCTGCTCAGCTACGCCTACCTCAGGATTCGTCGGGGGTTCTGGAAGGGCATCCGGCTCGCGAGATTTGACATCGGCCTGCATATTCTGGCCGCCATCGGCATCATCTGCCTGTTGTACGGCTATTTCATCGAGCCATACTGGGTCGACGTGACTGAAATGACCATCCACACCGCGAAACTCAAGAATACGAGCTTCCGCATCGTTCAGATTTCCGACCTCCACTGCGATAACGTGCCGCGAAATGAGGAGCGGGCCGTCCGGATCATCCAGCGGCTCAAGCCCGACATCATCGTGGCTACCGGCGACTTCCTCAACCGCGCTTCCGCGTTGCCTCGCCTGCAGGCGACGCTCCGCCGGCTCGACGCGCCGCTCGGAAAGCTCGCCGTGAAAGGCAACTTTGAGATCGGCTGCTGGCCCCACCTGGACCTGTTTAAGGACACCGGCTTTCACGTGCTTGACCGCGATACGGTCGTCGTCACAAAGCAGGGGGATGCGATCGCGATTTCCGGGCTGAGCTTCGGCCTTGCGGATGCGTACCGGGACGTCCTCCAGGAACCTGTGGACGGGCGCTTCCACATCTTCCTCTTTCATGCGCCCGACCTGATCGAGGATATTCGCGGCTTGGGCGTCGATCTCTACCTGTGCGGCCACACCCATGGGGGCCAGGTGGCCCTGCCCCTGTACGGCGCCTTGATCACGTTCTCCAAATTCGGTAAGAGGTACGAGGCCGGCAGGTACGAATTGGATGGCACAACGCTCTACGTCAATCGAGGTCTGGGCCTGGAGCCCCGGCCGGCGCCGCAGGTGAGATTCCTGGCGAGGCCCGAAATCGCCGTATTCGACATCGTGCCGGAGTGACATATGTTACGGTCGCGTCTCGTGAGTTCCGCGTGGCAGCGTCAAGGCCGAAGGCCTTGGCGATGGTTGAGCGTGTCGCGGGCGTCCTGCCCGCGATTCGAAAGCGGGACGCCTTCGACACGACCGTCGCCAAACTGCCCTTGACGCTGCCACCCGTCGATGCCGCCATGACAGCGGCCTTGTGAATGATAAGGAAGTGGATTGCAGATGCAGCTTGGAGTTGTCCTGTTTATCGCCATCGGCTTGTCGATGGACGCCTTTGCGGTTTCCGTCGTTACGGGCAGCGTGTACCGGGACCTGAAAGTCAGGCACGCGTTGCGCATGGCCCTGTTCTTCGGCGGTTTCCAGGCGGCGATGCCGATCATCGGCTTCTTGGCCGGGCTGAGCTTAAGAAGGTACATCGCGGCGTACGATCACTGGATCGCATTCGGCCTGCTCGCGGCCGTCGGAGGCAAGATGATCTATGAATCGCTCAAGATCGAATCGGCCGAGAAGAACCTCGACCCCTCCAATCTCCTGGTCCTGCTGGCTCTGGCCGTAGCGACCAGCATCGACGCGCTGGCCATCGGAATCAGCCTCTCCATGTTGACGGCCGGCATCGTCGGCTCGGCGGCGATCATCGGCGCGGTCACCTTCGTCCTCTCCTACGCCGGCATCGAGATCGGCAAACGTTTCGGCCATTTCTTCGAGAGCAAAATCGAGATTCTCGGCGGCCTGATCCTCATCGCCATTGGCGTCAAAATCCTGATCGAGCACCTCACAGCGTCCGGCTGAATGGCCTCCAGATGCCGAATCCACTTCGCACAAGCCGGGATGGCTTCGGTTCACTCAACCGCAGCCGGAGTGTGGTCGATCCGGCTCTCGCCCGGTCTTGAGTGACACGGTGGCCGACTCCGGGGACAGCACCGCCAAAGGGCCGCGAAGGACCCGACAGGCGCGGGAGTCCCAAAGGCACTTATCAGGAAGACAAGACCTTGCACCCCTGCCGCGCAGCGATAAGACAGTCCCCTGTCCGGGATAGCCGCAGGACCTGTGAGCAGGGTACCCGCGGCAGAAGGCTCCGCCCGCCAAGTTGCCTGACCCCAGCCTCCTCCGTCAGCTCAGGGAGAGGGGGCAAGTCAGGATTACCTGGATTTATTGCTCTTTTTGTTGTCCGTGTCTTTGGCCCTGGTGTCGCGCAAGCTCTGACGCTCCTGGACGGGCTTGGGCGGCGGGCTGACCTCCCGCTTGTTCTCGGTGGCCGCCTTGCCGACGATGGGCGGCTTGGGAATCTTCACGGTCTCCGGCTTGGTCACCTTGAGCTCGCGAGGTGAAACGAGCGGAGACGTGCGCTCCGTCCTCGCCGTGGCGGAGTCCTTACCCTCTGCGGGTCTGGACACCGTCGGCGCAGTCACGGGGCTCTTTCGCTCCACAGACGCTGGCGCGGGCTCCTTGCGTTCCACAGGCCCGGTCGGGGTACTCTTGCGCTCCACAGGCGCGGACGCGGGCTCCTTGCGTTCCACAGGCCCGCCCGCGGTACTCTTGCGCTCCACGGATGCCGGCTCCTTGCGTTCCGGGACCGGCGTCATGGCTGCCTTGGGTTCCGAGAGCGGTTGGATGGCCTTATGACTGGCCGCCGACGACTCCCAACGGTCACGTTGTTCGCGGAACTTGTGCACGTCCGTTGCCTGACGAGCGATCTTCTTTTGTTCGCTGCTCTTGACCGGCTCGAATTTCAGCGGCGTCGCCTTGTGGGTGATGGCCGTCCTCAGCGGCTCCGCCATCTGGAGACTCCTTCGCTGTGGCTCGGGCAGCTTGGCCTGCCGGGCCTCCATCTCGCGGTAGGTTCGTGCCGGGCGAAGGCTCTTGTCGGCGCGGCGGAGATCGTATGCCTGCCGCTCGTTTTCCTCCCAGCGGGGATCGGTCCGGCGGTTCTGCCACCGGTCGTACTGGTAGATCGGGTCATACCAAATGTGGAGATTCTCGCTCTCGAAGCGAGGGTAGATGCCGATGCGGACATAGGCATCATCGTAGTAGTCGCCGAAGCAATAGTGGCTGTAACGAGGATAGGTGAACAGGCTGGCCCGCAGCACGCCGATGTCGATGACAATGCGGAGCGAATACGAGAATCCCGGCTGCTCATAGGTGCGTCGCGGGAGATACACCGGCGCAAACAGCACGCCCCGATGCTCCAACGAGTAATCCCAGTGTCCCGCGACAAACACATAGCCGCGCGGTGTCCAGGTATAGTGCGACGGCACCCAGACCCAGCCCGCCTGCCCGTGCACCCAGTACCCCGGCCGCAGGATATAGTGGCCCTCGTACCAGTATTGGCACGGAGGCGCCCAGATGTCGTCCGGCGACGGCGGGGAAACCAGTGGTTCCACGTTCTCAAGTGCCGGAGGGGCCGGCAGGTACTCGATCTTCTGATTGCCGGCCGGCGTCCAGAAGCCGGGGACCCACTCCCAACCTTCAGGCACGCGGGCCCAATAGCCCGGGACCCAGTACATCTTGGGCGGGGCCGCTCGCCAGCAAGCGCTGACCCAGATGTAGCCATGGCGGCCTGCATCCCAAGCCCAGTAGCCCGGCACCCAGACGAACTGGGTGCCCTGCGGCTTCTCAGCCGGCGGGACTTCCTGAATCTTGGCCGGCGGCTCGTCCGGGACCACCAGGCCGGCCTGAACCTGCAGATCGACCGGCTCGGCAAAGGCCTCGTGCACCGGACCGCTGGTAAGGACTTCAGGCTGCTCCTGCTCCGGCGTCGGCGGTGGCTGGTCCGCGTCGCCGCCGTAGACTCGACCAACCGCCAGAGCAAGCACCGTCATCGCTGTGATTGCAATTCTCATCTCTCTTCTTTCTCCAAAAGCCATAGAGTCCTTCGCCCGGCAGTTCCGGGGCCGCTATCCACACGTTAGCTCAGACCTCAGACCTGTAACCAGGGCCTTATTCCTGGAGCATTATGTCGCAAGCCCTCCACAGAGGCAAGCACAAATCCGAGAATGCTTGACCCCCGGGATGCCTTGGTTGCTATAGCTTGGCTCATGCCGCGCAGATGCCCATGGTGACGGGGTCAATCCGATGCGAATCCCATGTAAATTCCGACCGCCCAGGGGTTTAGTGGTCAACAAAAGTCTCTCCAATGTCAAAATTGCAGTTGACGAACAATCCGGGCGTGTGTACGATAAGCGCACAATTGCTGAATCGGGATCGCCCTTGAACAGCAGGTCGTGAATGGCAAGTGAAGCCGGTTCGCAGGGTCTATTGGCCGGAGATGAGGATGTACCGTATCAGTCTTGAAGAAGGGAATGCTCGCTTCTGGTAAGGAGATGGATTGACTTCGAGAGTGTATTTCATCGAGGCATCGGTCGAGGAGGGCGAGCAGGCGGTCTCGGCCAAGGCGCGCAAACTGTTCAAGGCCGGAGGGTTCGGCGGCTGCTTCCGCAAGAGCGACTTCACCGCGATCAAAGTCCACGTCGGCGAGGAGGCCAATACCACCTACATCAAGGCCCCGTGCCTCAAGGGGCTTGTCGACGAGCTTCTGTCGCTGGGGGTCAAGCCGTTCATCACGGATACCAGCACGCTGTATACCGGCCGGCGGCACAATGCGATCGACCACACGATCCTGGCGACGCACCGGGGCTTCAGCGTCGAGAGCCTGGGCGTCCCGTTCCTGGCGCCGGACGGCCTGTTTGGCACGGCCGAAATGCCCGTGCGAATCGACGGCGAGCTGGACCGGGAGGTCTTCATCGCCGCCGACATCGTTCGCTGCCAGTCCATCCTGTCGGTGGCCCATTTTACCGGACATTGCGCCACCTGTGTCGGGGCGACCCTCAAGACGCTGGGCATGGGCTGCTCCAGCCGCAAGGGCAAGATGCGCCAGCACTCGGCCCTCAAGCCGCACGTGAGAAAGGGCAAGTGCCAGCGCTGCGGCGAGTGTTTCCGCCATTGTCCCGCCGACGCAATCACGCTGGACAAGGTCCAGGCCCACATCGATCAGGACAAGTGCATCGGCTGTGCCGAGTGCGTGGCGGTCTGCCGGTTCGATGCCGTCGAGTACGACTGGAAGCAGGAGAACGAGATCCTGCAAAAGAGCGTGGCGGAGCACGCCCTGGGCGTGATGAAAGGCAAGCAGGGGCGGGCTGCCTTTTTCAACTTTCTGTTGTCGATTACCAAGGATTGTGATTGCTTCGGCAAGCCGGATATGCCTACAATAACGCAGGATATCGGTATCCTTGCATCGCTCGATCCAGTGGCCGTGGATAAGGCGGCAATCGACATGGTAGAGGCCAACGGTGGCGGCAGGCTCGGGAAACTGATCGGAGACGGCAAGCTGGATTGGCGATGGCAAATCGAGCACGCCGTCAGGATCGGCCTGGGCCGGGCCGAGTACGAACTCGTCAACGTGAGTTAGCCTTGTGGCAGAGGAATCCTATGTCCCTTGGACAAATCATCAGAGACAAACGCGAAGCACTGAAACTGACTTTGGACGAAGTGAGCCATAAGGTCGGGTTCTCCAAGCCGTACCTGTCCACGATCGAGACGGGCAAGGTGAAGAACCCGCCGAGCGATGAGCTGCTGACCCGGCTCGAAAGGACCCTCGGGTTCGAGTCCGGCCTTCTGCTGCACATCGCCCACCTGGAGCGCATGCCCTCCGATGTCCGCGGCATCTACGAATCCAGGGAGGCCGAGAATCAGAAGCTGCGCCAGGCCCTCCGGAAACTGGCCGGCAAACACAAGAACAAGTCGATCGACTCGCTCCTGGCCGGGACGAAGCAGGAGGCGGCCGTCGCCAAGTCCGGGTTGGCGCCCGGACGGGTCATCCCGATCATCAATCGCGTGTCGGCGGGCTATCCTACCGATTTCAGCGATCTGGAATATCCTGTTGGAGTCGCGGAGGATTACGTTCGCTGCCCGGACCTGCACGATCCGAACGCCTTCGCGGTCCGCGTCGTGGGCGACTCCATGGAGCCGCGGTTCCACGAGGGAGACATCGTCGTGTTCTCGCCTTCGCTGGAAGTCCGCAGCGGCGACGACTGCTTCATCCGGTTCACCCAGCCGCACGAGACGACGTTCAAACGCGTCTTCTTCGAGTCGAATCACAAGATCCGCCTGCAGCCGCGGAACGAGCAGTACTCGCCGACGATCATGGACGGCCGGCGCATCGATGGCATCTACCGCGCCGTCATCCGCTACGAGAAGCTGTAGTCGTCGGCTCCCTGTTACCGATATGCGCACGCATGCGATTGAAGCCAAGTGCTTTGAGAGAAGCGTGGCCAGGAGTCCTTTCAGGTACGGGTCCGTGTACCTGCACGTGGTCGCTCTCTTGCTCTTCCTTACGCATGAGCCTTGTTTGGGCGAGTTTTGGCCGCCTCTGGAAGGCTATGTCGAGCAGTGCGTGTTGATCGTCAAGGCGAAGACGGAGGTTGTGGAATACGGGATGCTGACCTTCCGTGTCCTGGAGACATGGAAGGGGAAATATAGCCCGGGCGACTTTGTCAGGACCACGCCGGACGGTCGCTTCTTCGCCGGTCAGTACGAGCACGGTGTAGACGTCACTGATGGGCAGGAGATCGTTTTCTTCTTCACCCGACAGAATCAACTCATAGAGGGTAAGCTGTCGCATCACAGTACGGCGTTTCCCATTCGCGACGGGAAGATCACGTACGCGGCAACTTCGGACTCGCACAAGGCGACGTTTCCCGCCGACGAGTTCAAGCGGCAGATACTAGATCTGGTCGAACGTGTCGAAGTGGAGGTTGTCCCCGAGAAGAGAGTAAAGGGCTTCTCGGATGGATGGGTTTGCTTTGAATGCGTCTCGGAACCACAATGGTCCCCCAATGGCGAGAGCATCGTGTTCACGAAAGAACTCGAGAAGTGGGGGGAGGGGAATGGGACTCGCCGGAAGAAACACGAGATTTGGATAACCTCCGCAAACGGCGACAACCTCAAGCGTCTCGCCGAAGGCTGGAAACTGTTCTGGAGCAGGCCAAACCTGCTTGCGTATGCCCGCCGGACTGAGTCGGCGGAAAGCGCCGCAGAACGTTTCGCCCAGGTCGATGTTGAAACGGGCGATTGCACGGACCTCAATCAGATGCCTGTGGTTCCTCCGGTTCGCTTCGAGTGGGCCGGCCAATTGTACTCGGTCCCGGACACCAAGATGCATTCTGAGAAAGTGGTTGATGTCGCGGCGAGGGACTTCTATCGGAGGTTTGACGAGCAGGCCCGACGCCTCCATCTGCGTCTCGATGACTTGGAGGTCAGAGGAGGTGTTGTACTCGTGACAAGGTCCTACATCAGGCCCCTGGGAGGAGACAGCAGCGACATTGTATGTCTGACCTCAGACGATCTCGGACAAAACAGGTTGGTCGTCGGAAATGCAGGGCAACCGTCAATTGCGCCCGACGGCCGGCGACTGGCGTTCGTGAGGAACGGGGCTTTGTGGACCAGGAAACTCGAAGGACTGTTGCCGGCGGCAGCAACCGAATTGCCTTGGGAATGACTTCACCGGCGAGTGCTCAACGCTCCAATCAAGGCGTTTCGACGGTCAGCCAGGTGTGGCCTTTGGCGGGCACGGTCAGGGGGACCGTGACATTGTAGCGGCGGTCAAGCTTGCAGGTTCTGGGCTTGCCTTCCTGCTCGCGGATTCTGGCTGTCTTCGTCAGGCCGGTGTAGTAGAGGGGCAGCATCAAATCGCGTTTGACGGCGTGATCCAGCGGGTTATAAACCATGGCCAGACCCCTGGTCTTCAACTGGGGGTTGACGTGCAGGATGCAGTCGATGTCCCGGCCGTCGGGACGCCGGACGTGGATGATATCGGAATCGAGGATGGCCCGGTGCCCTTTGTAGAAATCGACCCATTTCTTGACGAGGGCCTTGGTTTCTTCCGTGTCGTATAGCCGTGGGCCGCGATAGCAGGCCTGGACGCCCGAGCCGAAGTTCTGAGCGAGATGTGCTCCGTAGGCGTCGAGATGCTGCGAGAGCGGTTCAAGCGTCGCCGCGGCGCCGCCGCCCTGGTATTCCGTCAGGGGCACGAACATCCAGCCCATGCTCGGGGCCTTCCACCAGGTCCCGTCGAAGATGTTCTGCCGGCCGAGGAGGATCTGGCGCTCTCGCGGCAGCGACCAGTTCACCTCGCGGTAGCCCATCGCGGACTTGGTCGAGCCATTGAGAAAGTACCAGTCAGGGACGTTCAGGTACACGCCTCGCGTGCGGCACCATTTGTAGAACTCCGAGATCGTCTTCCACTGCGTCCATTGCGAGTCGTTCAACCCGCTGTGACCCGGGTGCGACGTGGAGGCGCAGATGTCGCCGGGATAGGAGCCGTCGTGCTCGATGATGTCGATGCCCGTGTGCTCGACGAAGGTCGTAAGCCGGCGGAAATACTCGCGGCCCCAGTCGCTGCCGAGGCAGGGCGAATTGCCGAAGATGGCCCCGCCGGGCTTCCCGGTTTTGGGATTGATGACGTCCTGCTCGTCGCTGATCCGGCGGCTGGCCAGGAGAGAGTAGCCGCCGAGCTCGATGCCTTTGCCGTGGGCGTAATCGACAAGCTCCTTGATCCGGTCCATGTACGCCGGATCGGTGTTCTCCATGTCGAAGCCGCTGCCGAACGTCATGATGATCATCTCGAAGCCGACCTCGGCGCACTGGTCTACCGCCAGCCTGACGGATTTCGGGTCCGCGTGACGGACGTGCATGAGGATCGGATTCTCCGTGACCCACGGGGCGATGGTGCGGTACATCCGGCGCACGGCCAGACCCCTGCGCTCGCGCTCCGTGCTATCGTATACGAGCTCGAACGTCCGGAACGACTCAAAGGTCTTGCCCGGCTCGATGACACCATCCGGCCCGAGCAGCGGCCTCGATTCGAGCAGCACCGGCGTCTTGCGCACGTAGTTGACCTGCGTCGTGTACTGCGGGTCCGGGACCCAGTGTGTGGTCACATTGGCTGTCCTGGGATCGTCGCCGTGGAACGCATAGTCGCTCTCGACGTGGATACCCGGCTGTTCCCAGGTGTTCGGCTCGTTGACCAGAGACTCGTACTCGACGGCCGCCAGAATCTCGCTGATGAACGTATTGAGCTTGATCGGTTTGTCGCCGCCATTGTGAACCTCCAGCCATTTGGCGAGCAGGGGGATCCCCTGGTACATCTCGTAGCAGATGGTGACGCCGATTCCTTCGAGCTTACCTTGGGGCGGTTTGAAGCGCAGCTTCAGGGACGCTCCCGGCGCGGGCCAGGGCAGATCAGCCGAGTATCGCTTCCGGTTCCAGGCAAAGCGAGCTTGAGTCTTGCCCACTTCGTAACCGGCGAACTGAAGAGCGTTCGGATCGCTCGTGAAGGAATCGACCCACTCAGGCCGCAGGTAGGCGTACTCGATCTGCCCGACGAGCCCGCCGACATTGAACCTGTGCCCATCGATCTCAACCGCGGCCTCCGGCTTTACGCCCCGGAGAATCGACGCTCCAGTCATGAGGTTATCATAGGGGACCGTGGCCGCGTTCGGCTGCAAGCGAAACGAACGCCGGATCAACCCATTGCTCAGGGCAATCTCTTTGCCATCGGCGCTCTTTTCGACGGAGACCGGCGTCTTCACCGTCGTCACCAGCCAGTCTGAATCATTCGCCTTGGCGGGCAGGCTCGCCGCAACCCCTGGCACAATCAGACTGACACACATCAATGCGATCTTTCTATTCATGCTGTCCTCACATCCAGAGGTTCGTCGGTTGCCTGCGTCCTTGTCTCTGTCGAGGCCGGCTTTTGCCCCGCGACGGCGAGAACGAGGGCGAAGACCTTTTTCGCTCCCGCTTCTTTCAGGGTCTTGGCGCATTCGCTCAGGGTGGCGCCGCTGGTCTTGATGTCGTCGATGAGGCAAATTGTCTTGCCGGTGAAGCGGTGATCTCTCCGTACGGCGAAGGCGCCGGCGACGTTTCTGGCGCGTGCGGGTGCCGTGGCCGCCACGGGCTGTGCCTTCGTTCGGCGGACCCGGACCAGGTCGGTGCTGACGCGGGCGCGCGGATGGTCCAGACTCTTGGCAATCAACTGGGACTGGTTGTAGCCCCGGAGCAGCCGGCGCGTCCAGTGCAGGGGGACCGGGACGAACAGATCGACCTCATTGAAGAAGGGGCTGCCTTGCAGGGCGGCGTTCGCTAACGGGGCCAAGATAGAAAGCAGATCGGTCCGGTCGTGTTTGAACGCCAGGATCATCTGCTGCAGGGCATCCTTGTACACGCCTGCGCGGGCGATCCCATCGAACTGGAATTCCTGCTGCTGGCACGCAGGACAGGCGCCGTCCACCAGGCCGTATCGGCTGGCATCCCGGCCGCACCGCGGACAATAATCGCCGGCGGCGCACGTCATCAGTTGGCCCCAGCATCGGGGGCACAGGTCGCGGTCCGTCTCGAAGATGCTGAGGCTGCAATTGACGCAGATAGCAGGCCAGAGCAGATGATTCAGGCCCTGCCACGCCAGACGGGACGCATGTCCGATGCGTCGCGTCACATGATGGAGGTTCGATGCCGCCATGTCGCACACTATAGGCTCGGCTTCAAAGACCCGTCAACGAAAAGCCGGCCCGGCGGCTTCAATGGGTGCATGACAGGATTGCGGCAGAGCAAACAGGGAGTTCTGGGTGGGCAGCGTCAAGCGCAGCTTGGCGATGGCCTTCTTGGGATGCGGTACAGCCATCGCCAAGGCCTTCGGCCTTGACGCTGCCACCCGGCGCGACTGCCACCTTCTTGTCGCGCACCCAGTTCAGTGCAGGTCGAAGGGGCTGTTGTCGACGGGGGCGAACCAGCCGAGCTTCAGGGCGGCGGGATTGACGCCGTAAGCGTTGACTGTCTTGGAGTCTGCCATCGGCTCAGACCCTACGTGGCCGTCCGCCCAGCCGACACTCGCGCGGTCGGCATGGCGAAAGTGCACGGAGGGCGACATGGTAAGGCCGGTGATGACCTGTCCGCCGAAGACCGCAAATGGCGGTTCGACGAATGAGTATTCGATCAGGGACGTTCCGTTGTTGGCCATCGCGGTGTCGGCGAACGTCACGGTTTGACCGGGGCTGGCAATCTCGCCGGCCGAAGTGGTCCTCGCGTACGCCTGCTGAAAAGCCTGCGGGCCGCTGATATTCTTGTCCCACAGGCGGCTGCCGATGTAGGCCATGTTGTAGCCGTAGCCGCCGGCGCCTTGCTCGAAGCTGGTGTTCCAGTCCTCGGCCCTGACGAAGTCGATCCTGGCGGGACACTCCTTGATACGGCCGTCCGCAAGGTAGCCGACAAGGGGACTCTTCAATGGGTCGAAGGGCTCGTTGAGACTGCGGCGGACCCCGTGCCAACGGTGCAGACCCGAGTTGTCCCACATGTCCTCGGCAGCGCAGACGTGGAAGCCGTCGTTCTCGCCGGCGTAGCCCATGGCCGCCAGCACGAGCTGCCGCACGTTCGACCGGCACACCAGCCCGCGTGCCTGCGACCGGGCGCCGGCCAGCGCGGGCATCACGAGCGCCATCAGCAGCGCCAAGACGGAAATCGTGACGAGGACCTCCGTCAGCGTGAATGCTTCGTCGGCGTGGCGCCGTTCGCTTGCTCTCCGATGTTGTCGTATCACCATCGCTGTTCTCACCGGTGTTCGGATTCCGCCCGCCAGGACTCGACGCCGCGCCACTGCGCCGCGAAGACTGCGAAGTCGCGGCCATCGACGAACAAGTCCTTAGGTCGAGCCAGATCGCATCGTTCGATCCATCGTTCTTGGCCGAAGTGACTGTGCCATGCGGAGCTGAGCAGCATCAGATCGAGCAGGTCCACCACACCGTCGAGATTGACGTCGGCGGAATACTGCTGCTCGTGGAGGACTCCGACGGCCTCCAGGTCGAAGCCGCCGGAGCCCCAGGTCGGCCAGCAATCGTAGATCGGGTGACGCTCGGCGTAAGGACGCCACTGTGGCCAGGTATTCGGGTCGGTCCGGCTGGTCGCATCGTCCAGGAAATCGCCGGCGCCGGGGATGTCCACGATCCGCACGTATCGGATGCCGTTGAGGTCGACCCGGCCGGAAACCACGTCGGGATGATCTCTGAGTTCCTCCAGGTCGAAAGGTGTCCCGGTGCACACGCCGTTGGCGTTGGGGTGCTTGCCCGCGAGATTGTAAACGTTGCTGATCTCAATCGTCCCGTAGGCCCCGACAGGCTTGGGGGTCAGCGAGACGCACGGGAATCGCGCGAAGGTCCGGCCGTCCGACGATACTTCGACGTAGGCCAGCTCGGCGATCATCTGCCCCTCGAAAGACCCCAGGGGCGTGGCTAGTCTCGACACGAAGGCGTTTTCAAATACGGCGAAGTCATAGCCCCGGCCGTTGTGGATGCCGTTGCGGTCGTTGGGATCACAAGGGTCGCCGAAGAGGAGCGTGATATGTCCCGGCGGATCGCCCCGGTCGATCTCTTCGCGGGTCAGCTCGCCGAGACTGACGATGTCGAAGTTCTGCCCCGTAGCCGGACCGAGAGCCTTGTTTGGATCATTCCACACGCCGGGACCCGACCAGGTCTGGTCCGACGGTGCGTATTCGAGAACTCCCGTCGCCCAGCCTCGAAAGAGCGGATTGAGCACTGCGTTTGGGTCTAGCGGATCCGCGTGCCGCCATGTGGCCGGGTCGATGTAGCCGTTGATGCCGGGTTCCGTGTACAGCCCGGCGCGTGCCGCTGCCGCCGCGAGGACGATGATGAGCGCTGCTGCCGGTTGCTTCAACATGGTTGCACTCCGTTGCCGATGATCAAGGTGGCATTCTCGACAAGTCTCGTCATCCTCTCCGCCGCACGGCCAGCAGCGTGCCCAGACCCAGCAGCAGGGCGGTGGCAGGCTCGGGCACGACCGTATCGAGGCAGAAGTACGCCGGCGTGTTCATGCCGACATCCGGCAGCGTGTCGCTCGATGTGAGGGTGAATTCCAGGGTCTTTACCTCGCCGAGAGACGTCAGGTCGACGAATCGCCACGTATCGACGATGTAGTCTTGGCTGTTGTCGATGAACCGGAAATCAGCCAGGTAGAAGTCAACAGTGCCCGTGACGTTCCCTGCGACATCCTTGCCCTTGACGGACAGCTTGAACCAATCGGCGTTGTCGCCGGTGCTGCCGCCGAATTTGTCGGAGAGCAGGGTGCCGTCGCGCATGGCGTAGTAGGTGAAGTTGTCGTTCGTGACGTAAAGCCCCTGGAGGACCTGAGCTGTGCCGAGTTTCATCGTGGGCGGCTGCTGCCAGCCGACATACGCGATCCCATAGGTCGCCGATTTCCCTTGCCCGCGGCCGGTGATCGCATTGTACTGGGCGTCCATGCCCTGCATCTGGGTATCCGTCCTGTTCGAGTAGGCGAACCCGTCCCACCACTCGTACTGGTCAGCGCGATAGTAGTTGTTCTTGAAGGAGGCGCCGCCACTGGCGAAACCGCCCGAGTTGTCAGAGCCGTTCCAGTACGACTGCGGCAGCAACGTCAGATTCTCGAACGTGGCAATCGCGGCATCCGCTGTTGCCGCCATCGTCAGAATGGCCAGGCACACGCTCCATAGAGAAACGCGTTTGACCGATTGCCACGTCCGCGCACGCATAAACACGGCGGGCTCGGCGCCAAGGGCATGCTTATGCTCGCGTAAGCATGGCACCCGGATCGATATAGGGGGTGTGGTTGGGGATACTGCGCGGGGGGTGGGGTTCGCGTGCTTCATTTCTGTGTCCTCCTTCTTGGGCAGCCGGTCCGGATCGCGAGGCCGTCTGCCGCCAATAAAAAAACCGTCGTTCCCGCGAGAGGAGCGACGGCTTTGATTGGCGATTTCCTGCAAACCCTGCCCTGATGGTTCCAGTCAAATCACGCGTGCGTTCCAGATCGCGAGAACACAACACCATGTGCGACCAGCCACAGGCAGGTTTTCTGACTCGCATCTTACCTCGAGGCTCCTTCCCATCCCGCACTCATCGTCCATCACGTCACGTGGAGGAAGACCCCACGTGCTTTAGACGATGAGTGCGCGACAGTGGACAACGCCTCTCGGACTTCCGAAGAGAACGGAGCAGACGCTTACAGCGGCGCGACCGTCGCGGATTTTCACCGCGTTCCCATTTGAGTATCCCAAAGACTTCGAGACCTGCAGTCGGATTATGCACTTCGCAAAGAGCTTGAGCCTGTCCAGATGGTACGAGCCGCCTGTACAACTGTCAAGCGACAAAATGCTCAGTTTTATTTTTTCATCGGAGCCGGCCTATCGTCGGCGGATCGCGTTTGGTTGTCTCGTGCGGCCGTTGACGCTGCCGACCACGCTGGAGATCCCCGCATCGCGCGTGGGGCCGTAGGGACCGGTGGACGTATACGACATCCCGGGACCATATCCGGCTCCGAACCCTCCGCCGTATCCGCCCCCGTACCCTCCGCCGTATCCGCCCCCGTACGCTCCACCATATCCGCCGGACTGACCCATCATCGGACCGCCATACCCCATGCCAAAGCCCATCGGCGGAAAGAAATAGTGGGCCGGCTCAGCCACCAGATCGCTGATGTCGTAGATTCGCGTGACTTTCTTCGGGGCCGGCAGGGCATCTATCGTGCCAATTGTCACCACGCCGTTGTTTACCACGTAGCTCAGCTTCGCCGACGCCCCGCCCGACAGTGAGAGCACGAGCAACTCGATGTATTGACCCACGCGGAGCCCGGGAACGCCGTCGATGCCAATGGGCGTGTCTCTATGGACCCCGGCATTCTCTTCAATCTCCTTCCAGAGGACGACGATATTCAGCGGCGGCGTCGTGCAATTCCGCAGGATGTCGACTGCTTCACCAAAGGACATATCCCGCGTGAACGAAGCAGGCGTGCGTTTCGCGGGCGGCGCCGGCTGGCTCACGGGGGATCGTGCCAGTGCTTTCGCCACGGATTTTTTGCCGGCGGCAGGGGCATTGGGATCGGGTGGTTTGTTCGGATCAGTGGCATACGCGCCCGTCGCCAGGAAGGCGACAACGATCAGCATCAAAGGTGTGCTCCCGCCCGCAGGTAGATTTGCCTTGCTCATCTTTCACCTCCCGGCTCAAGCCGCATCGAGCCAGTTCGCAAAACCAGCAAAGACACTCGCGTTTTCAGTTGCTGGTTCTATTGAACCACAGAAGCGAAAGGTTTGCAAGCCCTAAGCAGAATACCGATACCCAATTATTTTTGAATCCGCTCGGGCAGGGCCGAATCCGTCTTGACCAGGGACTCGGCTTTGGCGACGACGTGTGGTGATGCCCGGTGGATATCTTCGATCGTCCTCGTGGCGGCAGCGGAAACTCGGGCGTTCTCCTCCTGGGCAACGATCTGCTCGAGCAGAGCGAGCGTCCGCCCGTCCGGATAGTTCCGCAGGGCGTAAATGGCAGCCGTCCGGCCATGCTCGGCGGAGACTTCCTTGTTGCCCGCGGCCGCATAGAGCAGCGAAGCCTGGGCCCCAGGCTGATTGATCTGCGCAATCGTATTGACGAGGTAGCCGTCCTCGCCGGGAGCAGCAGCTTCGAGCTTGCGCAGGAGGTAACTGACCGCTTGCGGATCTCCGATCTTGCCCAGGGCATCCACCGCGGCCTTTTGCAGGGGATCCTGCGGCGAGGATGCGACGTCGCCCGCCAGTGACAGCAGCGGCTCCGTCGCCTTGGACGATCGGATGTCACTGATGACCTGCGTGATACGTTCGAGGTCCCGCTCGCTCGCAGCGGCGTCGTATCGGGCGACCAAATCATCGACGACTGGGGCATCAGCCATTCTGGAAAGCGAGGCGCCGGCGGCCCTCAGAATCGTCGAATCGCCTGTATTCAGAATGTTTTCGAGGAGAACGGGCCAGCTCTCGTGGTTGCTGATCCCGGCGACCCGCTTGCCCAGTTCCTCCTTGTACTCGCTCTCCTTGATCCCCGCAAGCGTGTCGAGCAGGGTGCTCGTGGCCGCAGGCGTGCCGATCCTTGCCAGTGCCTCAGCCGCCCAGATACCCGCCTCGCCTCCTTCATTCGAGATCAGTTGAGTCAGCGGGGCGATCGCCTGATCGCCCCGCGCGACGAGATCATCCAGACACTGCTTGATCTTCGTGTGGTCTTTCTCCTTGATCGCTTGGCGCAGCAGGACGATGATCGGCTCGGAGTCGTCCATCGCCTCCGTACCTCTGCGCCGGTTCGCGTCGTTCCGGACAGGTAAACGGGCGATCAAAACACGGGAATCGCTGTCTTCCGTCGCCACCGGAGGGCGGTCCGCCGTACTACGCTGTGCGTCCAATGGCTCCGCCTCCGACACCCCTTCAGGGGCAATCCTCGTATCGTCACTCGCCGGCTGGTCGGATCGCTGCGTCGAAGAGGCGACAGGTGGTCTGCGAGACACAACGTCCTTGGATGCGGTATGGACCGGTATCTCGTTCTTGATCGAGCGATTTACCGCGTAGAGAACGATGAGGGTGACCAATATCGCCACCGGGAAGATCAGAAGCGGCCATTCAAACCTCGCCTTGTTTGGCATGCCGTGTGTTGCCGCCTGCGACAGTGTCACCTTCTTCTTCAGTCGATTGCTTTTCATATCTGCTCCGAAATCTCATTGCCGGCTCGCGTACAGATTCGGCCTTGCTCCCCATATCGGACCGATGTGCCGCTGAAATAAGCACTGCAAGTGTTCCAGCCCGCCTCGGCGATTCTGCCATCGCTTGCTCTACCCATGTCACAGGTACGCGCACGGTCTCTCCATGCGGAGGTGTACGGCAAGCGTGGGCCGGCCGGTCCGAAAAGACGCGCAAACGCACGGCTGCGATGGGGGGAAGCGGTGATTGGCTCGATCGTCTTCAAACAACTCCTCGCAGAATCTGCACGGCCTGATCGCCGTCGAGCGCGGCCGCAGGACTGGAAGACCCGCAGCACACCCTCAAATCCTATAATTCCACGCTGGTTGTTTGTCGGCGATTATCACTATACCACGTTCCCCCGCACGTGTCAATGCCGAATTCCGTGCGCATTTGCGCAAGCAAGTGCGCAACGTGCGCACGTGCGCAGTGCGCATCCGCCTGGCCTGTCCGCGATTCGGATTGATGCAAGATCCGGGGGCGCAGGCGTTTGCAGTCTGCCAGGTTGACACCATTTGTCCGGGATTCGTCGCAGAAATGACGCGGTTTAACACGATGCGTTGCGATTGTGGTGCTTGTAAGTGATTGTCTGACAGGCATTTGCTGATGTCCCGGTCATCCGGCACGCAGTTTGCCGACTTGTGCGTAAGAACAGATTTTGAGTGACCCGGTTGAGCAGTGACCGGGCAGGTTTGAGAAAGGAGGTAGTCGGATATGGTCGTTGACAGATGGTTTCCTTTCTTTGACGTGGGCAAGACGCTGGAGGAGATGGATCGGATGTTCGGACGGATGGGCCAGCCGCTCGAATTGCGGAGCGTTCCTCGCGGCACGTTTCCGGCCGTCAATATCTACGAGCAGGACGACGGGATTGTCCTGATGGCCGAAGTCCCCGGGGTCAAACCCGAGCAGTTGGACCTGACCGTGGTCGGCGATTCCGTGGTCCTCAAGGGACAGCGCCAGGAGGAGGAGCCGCCGGAGGGCAACCGCTACTATCGCAGAGAGCGGCCGGTTGGGGCGTTCACCCGCACGGTGACATTGCCAGAGCCCATCGACCCCGCTTCGGTGAATGCGGAATACAAGAACGGTGTGCTCAGGGTCCACATGACCAAGGCCGAGCAGGCCAAACCCAGGAAGGTCAAGATCGCGGCGGCCGGATAGGAAAACTACTCTGTCACAGTCCGGGGCGGCGCCTCCATCGGGCCGCCCTCTCTTTTGGGAGCTGTTTAGTATAGACGAGGCCCGGCCGGCCCGGTAGAATCCAAGCCTCGTACACAAGTTGGATTTGTGATGGCCTTGGAGGTGCATACAGGATGGTGCGCTATCTGGTGCTATTAGCGGTGCTCTCAGTGCTGCTGGTTGGCTGTGTCGTCGTTCACTCGGACAAGTACGTGACGGCCACAGGCGTGGAAATTGAAGCGAATGAGTCCACTGCGGCTCTTCCATAGTCGCGGAAGGTCGCCGGATCGGGGCTGCGATCGGTTCTGGCGAAGAGCTTCGCCGATGGCTGGGCACGCTGCTTGCAGTGACGCCGTAAGGCGTTTTCCTCAACGCGTTTACGGGCACACTGCAAACGGGCTTCGCTTGGCGATGTGACCCGAGAAGGATGAATGCGAATCATCGCGGGTACAAAACGGGGGATGAGACTTCTGGGTCCCAAGACGCGGGTCAGCCGCCCGATCACCGACCGGGTCAAGCAGTCACTTTTCGACGTCCTTGAGAACTACAATCTGCTTGCCGGCGCGCGGGTGGCGGACCTGTTCTGCGGGGTGGGCTCGCTGGGCTTGGAGGCGCTGAGCCGGGGTGCAGCATTCGTCACCTTCGTGGAGAAGAACGCCGAGGTCCTCGAAGTCCTGGAGAGGAATATCAGCAAGGCGGACTTCAGCCGGCAATCACGGGTCGTGCGCGCCAGCGCCTTCAAAGTCGGCGCCCCCGTCGGCCCCGCAGGGGAGCGATACGACCTGGTCTTTGTCGATCCGCCGTACGCGTCAACGCGCGAGGTGGGCGAGGGGTCGTCGCTGGCGGACCTGCTGACGATCTTGGAAAAGCAGGTGGTCCCGGGCGGTATCGTCGTGGTCCGGACCCATCGCGACGTGACCGTACTGGACGAGTACAGGGCGTTTCGCGCGGTGGACAGGCGGCAGTGGGGAACAATGGCGGTGGTGCTGTTGCAGGCGGGAGTGCATGAGCAACAAGCAGGCGGCGATTGAAGTGATCGAGGAGTTGCAGCGGCACGGCTACCAGGCGTTGCTGGCGGGCGGTTGCGTGCGGGACATGCTGCTTGGCCGGCCTGCCAAAGACTACGACGTGGCCACCGACGCCCGGCCGGACGGCGTCATTCGATTGTTCCACCGCACGCTGAAGGTCGGCGCCAAATTCGGGGTCGTCATCGTGCTGACCCGGGGCCAGCAGGTGGAAGTGGCGACGTTCCGTTCCGAGGCGGGATACGAGGACGGCCGCCACCCCACGCGGGTCGATTTCACCAGTGCCGCCGAGGACGCCAGCCGGCGCGACTTCACGATCAACGGCATGTTCTACGATCCGCTCAAGGAGCAGGTCATCGACTACGTAGGCGGGCAGGCCGATCTGGGCAAACGCATCATACGAACGATCGGCGACCCGGACGAGCGGTTCGGCGAGGATTACCTGCGGATGCTCCGCGCGCTCCGGTTCTCGACACAGCTCGGTTTCGAGATCGAGCCGCAGACGTATTCCGCCGTCGGCCGCAACGCAGCGAATATCATCAGGATCAGCGGAGAGCGGATTGCCGTCGAGCTGGAGGGAATCCTCGTTCACCCGAACCGCGCCGCCGGTGCAGGCATGCTGGTCGAAACCGGACTTGCGGAGGCGATTTTCCCGGGCTTTGCCGGGGACCGCGCAAGGCGTGGTGTGGACGTGCTGGCCCGATTGCGGAAAAAGGTGAGTTTCCCCCTGGCTCTGGCGGCGTTCTTCGCCGATTGCCCGACCGAGTTCGCCCTGGACCGGTGCGAAATCCTGAAGCTCAGCCGGCATCAGCTCAAGCACCTGCGGTTCCTGCTCGCGCATCGCGGCCGGCTGCTGGAGTGGGACATGCCTCTGGCCCGCCTGAAAAAGCTGCTGGCGGAGCCGCACTTCCGGGATCTGTACGAGCTGGACCGCGCAGTTCAAAGAGCGACGGTCGCAAATCAGGGGGTGGCTCCGCTGATCAAGCTGCGCCGGCGAATCCGGGACCTGGGGGACGTGGAGGTCAAGCCCAGGCCCCTGCTGGATGGACACGACCTGATGCATCTGGGCGCGACCCCCGGTCCGGGCCTCGGTCAACTCGTCGAGGAGCTGTACGTCGCGCAACTGGAGGGCGATGTCCGCACCCGCGAGCAGGCCGTGCAATGGGCATCCGATTGGCTCCGTCGGCATCATCCGCGGGAGAGAGAGTCATCGTAAGACCTCGCGTTCGCATCATTTCTGTCGGCAAAAGTGGGGATTGGTGGTTGAGCAAGGCCCACCGTTTTGGTATAATGCGACCGGAATCCAGGCTGCGCCTGCGGGGTGCGGCGGGCTCAAGAGCGTTCGCACAGGGAAAGGGTGATCATCTTGTATCTCAAGACATCTGTCCTGTTGTCCGCAGTGCTGCTTCCGATGATTGCGTTTGCGCAAGATAACCAGCCGCAATTGCCGTGGAAGTATCAGATCAGTTTTCCGGACGAGCCTTTTCAAAGCTGGTCCTCACCCCCGTACGTCAAGTTCACGATCATCACGAAGGAGGGCTTCGACCCGAACATAGTTTACTATCAGGATTCCGGACGGTATGAGTTCCATTTCAGCTTCGCATTGGAGAACCTGGCGCCGTTCATCGGGCTGACCGTGGAACAGTTTGACGAGGTGACGCTGCACGCCGCCAATCAGCAGGCGGTCCTCGGCGCCGTGATTTTGCCGCCCTGGCACGATCCGCCGTTCCGCGAGTACGGCATCCAACTGGTCCGCAACGATCCGTACGCGAGAGAGGAAGTGGCCAAGTTCTTTAACCTGATCAAGAGCACCATCATCGCCGACCCCAACGTCACGGCCTGGTACTTCCCCACCTATGAGCAATACCCCGTCGCCGAGCAGAACCGCGAATGGTTCGAGAGCCAGGGCATTCCAGTCGGCTCCACGGGCCAGTGGTCCGAAGGCAATGCGAGCTATTCGCAGGGGTGGGCCCTGGGGACGCTCCGGTTTGTCACCGGCACCGCGATTCAGTCGGAGTACGTTGCCGGCAAGCTGCTGCCCAGCGACATTCTCCTGACCGACGGTGTGCCGGCGGAGGTCCCCTCAGTCGCAGGCATTGTCTCGTTGATGCCCTCGACGCCGAACTCGCACGTCTCGATCCTCTGCCGCTCCCAGGGCGTGCCGTTTACCTATCTGGCGATCCAGGCCGACGCGGACCTTGCCCGGTCCCTCGTCGGCCACTGCGTATATCTGGCCGTCACGGAGAGTGGCATGGGTGGGTCGCTCGAGGTCAAGCTGCTCGACATCCAATCTCTCGGCGAGGCGGAGAAATCGTCGCTGCTGGCGCTCAAGAAATCTCCACCACTGCTCATCCAGCCGGTGAAGCACCGCGGCGCCTATTGGGCCGACACAAGTGAGCTTCAACCCGCGGACATCGGTTGCTTCGGAGGCAAGGCGTCGAACTTCGGCGTCTTGCGCCGGGCTCTTCCGAACGACTCGCCCAGGGCCATGGCCTTCTCCTTCGACTTGTGGAATGCGTACCTGGACCAGCCGCTGCCCAGCTCTTTCGCCCGGCCGACCCTCCGAGATGAGATTGCCTCGCGTCTGTCGAAGTACAAGACGTATCCGCCATCCAATCTGAAGGCGCTGGTCGCCGACCTGGCCACGATTCGAGGCATGTTCACCGACACGAAGGTGACCGTGTTCAGCCTCGACTTGCAGACGGCTGTCACGGGGGCTCTTCAGACGTTCGGGTTTGATCCGAACGTAAACCTTCGGTTTCGCAGTTCCACGAACGTCGAGGACAGCGACCAGTTCACCGGCGCGGGCCTGTACGACAGCTTCAGCGGCTGTCTGGCGGACGACCTCGATGCCGATGGCAACGGGCCTTGCACCTGCGATCCTGCGGAGGACAAGGAACGCGGGGTCTTCCGCGCGATACGCAAGGTGTTCGCCAGCTTCTACAACGACAACGCGTACCTGGAGCGGCTCAAGCACGACGTGAACGAGGCCCAGGTCGGGATGGCCTTGCTCGTGCACCATTCCTATCCCGACGAGATCGAGTTGGCCAACGGCGTGGCGACGATGGAGCGCAGCGGGTCGGACTGGAACGTGAATGTCGTCAGCCAGAAGGGGGCGATCTCGGTGACCAATCCGCCCGTCGATGCAGTGCCTGAGGAGGTGACGATCACCGCCGGTTGGAATGGTCCAAGCCCGTGGGTGGTTCGGCGCTCCAGCCTGGTATCCCTGCGCGAGAACACGGTGCTTGTCTGGGATAGCGAGTACATTGCGCTGTACAACCTGCTGGTCACCGCCGGCGACGCGTATTGCAGGGTCACGGGGAAAGATGACGTGGTACTCGACTTCGAGTACAAGAAGTCGGCTCCGAACGGCAAGCTGGAGCTCAAGCAGATTCGCCGGATTCCGCAGGCGGGCGGCGCCGGGTATGCCACGCCGTTCCTGCTCGGCGAGCCCACGCAGTACTGCTCGCTCCAGGGGCGCGGCAGCAACGTCTTCGCCAACCACCGGCTCAAGTCCCGCTGGACGCTCAAACCGAAGAGTCTCTGGCTCAGCGAGGAGAACCTCAGGAGCTGCCTGTTTGGCGAGGTGACCATCGAATACGTCAGCGATGGAAAGGTCCGGCAGGTCACCAGTCAGATGGCGTCGTTGCCGGACGCGTCGCACACATACAGGCCCCCGGAGTGGGAGTGGGACCGGTACGAGTTGACGGATCAATGGCGTTTCGCAGACCTGTGCAATCCGCGAACGTATCGGTTGCCGAGCATGCCGATGTTCCAATCCGTTGTGCCCGATCCTGTGGTGACACTCGACGACCTGCGGCTGAGGATCGAAGTGGATTATGATGCCCCTGTGGCGATCAACGACTCGAACACCGCGACCACAGATATCGTGCCGCTCTATGTCCCCTGGGTGCCGACGGACCAGGACATCCCGGAAGAGTACTCCTTCAGCGACCCGAACACAGGTGTGTCCGTCGCGATCCGCCTCTACGTCCGCTGGGGCTGGGGCGTATCCGCAACTTCGGTTCAATTCGGAGATACGCGGATCGAAGGATTGACCACCGAGCCTATCGTGCTGACCGGATTCTTCTCGCAGAGCGTCGGCGGCGGGTCGCACCTGTGCCCGAAGAACTTCCTGTTCGAGCCTGCCCTGGAGCCCGGGATTTCGCCGCAGATTCTCAGTGAGTTGAAGGCGTGTGACATTCGCCTGATCTACTTCACCACCGGCGCTCGCCAGTGCCGGCCGACCGAGTGGCATGACACGCCGCCGTCCATGCGTTTGTACGGCTTTGACGAGCCCATCGAGGGCGCCTCTTGCGCCGGCCAGTGACGCAATAGCAAAGGTCCGCGAGTTCGACGTGTGACAGGATGAAGGCCGCGGGCCCGTTTGCAGTGACGCCGTAAGGCGTTTCCTTCATGCCCTTATGGGCACACTGATATGGAACGACCTTTGTCAATGGGTTTTCTTCGATTCTTCATTCCTATTTCTTTTGAAGGCGGCCTTGGGTACAGGCGGCTTCGACGACGAATCAGTCTGATATGCGTGGATTAGT
>Ga0315282_10002348_pt1 | contig 35011 bp, 24 predicted proteins | sample YL17G07_20_MG_FD_203693 | JGI IMG/M metagenome (GOLD analysis project Ga0315282, IMG submission 203693) | Sediment microbial communities from Yellowstone Lake, YNP, Wyoming, USA - YL17G07_20 | ecosystem: Environmental > Aquatic > Freshwater > Lake > Sediment | place: USA: Wyoming | collected...
AACTGCAGTTGTGGCTTGCACTCAGGCACAGGTCAGTTATAATACAGATGCACCGGCCAAACCCCTTATCATAGTTGTGGCTTGCACTCAGGCACAGGTCAGTTATAATTCCGCCGATGCAGGACAGTACTTGTCCCCCGTTGTGGCTTGCACTCAGGCACAGGTCAGTTATAATAACAGAATTGATGTCTGAATTTCAGATATCGTTGTGGCTTGCACTCAGGCACAGGTCAGTTATAATACTGGAAGATAAACGTGAAATATTTTTATGTTGTGGCTTGCACTCAGGCACAGGTCAGTTATAATGAACATTGAAAGGGTAATATGATGGCAAGGGTTGTGGCTTGCACTCAGGCACAGGTCAGTTATAATTACTCAAAGATTGATTGAGGTTCTTGTTGGGTTGTGGCTTGCACTCAGGCACAGGTCAGTTATAATTGACCGTTCGCAAGGCCTTGTTTTGTAAGGACTTGCGAACGGTTCGATTTAAAATAATTCGAGTTGTCTGGGTTGCGGCGGGGGTGGTTTTCGCATTTTTCCCCAAAAAGTGTGCATTCGCGCAAATTGCTTATCCGTAATGACAATAAGCCGAACCTCTCCGTCGTCTGGTAGAAAATTTTCGACCCTGTTATAGTGGACATCGGCGTTTTCCTCACTTGCACAGTGCCTTACATACACCGAATATTGTAGCATTGTAAAGCCGTTTTTCATGAGATTTTTGCGAAAATGTGTATAGTCCTTCCTCGCCTTTTCGGTATCCGTCGGCAAATCAAACATCGCAAAAATCCACACTGCCCTGTACCCGTTTATTATCATATCTTTGGTAAATCAATTTCCTTTTGTTCACCCGAAAAACACCGCTGCAATGATGCCGCCGTTCGATGCAGCCCAACCATTAAAGGCCCAGCGTTGTCACCGATTGTCACCTCCTGATAAAGCACTTCTAACAATTGCGCCTTTATCTGCTGCGTCAAATCATCGACTGCCGTTTCTGTCTCGCGAATCTGCTTAACCTTCGATTCCACAAACCCCCTGAATGGCTCCATAACGTCATCAGCAAGACAAAACGCATTATACCGGTTGTGATGATGTATCCCCAAACAAGGCAGCAGCCCCGCGCTGCATAACGCCCGTGCAACAGCCGCACGCATTACCATATACCCATAATTCAAAAGGTTATTCGGCGGCGGCCCATCTATGTCTCTCTTAAAATCTATCGTGCTTATAAACACAGGCCAGAATTTTCTGCTCGCCTGCGCCTCGATATTATCCGGGTCTCCGCTGCGAACTTGTTCCCGAAGTGCCATCAGCGATTTATATACGTCACTGTCCTTGCCGACTATCTTTGCCTGATGTCTGATTTTTGCTCGAACAACCTGCTGCCACAATTTCTTCTTTACCGGCTCTTTCGCATTTATCTGCTGTGCGAATCTCTCTGCTTGCAGCGTATTGCTCTCAAGAGGCAAAAGCATCCCGTTTGGCTGATGGTTCCCTCCACAGAGCACAATCGCAGCCCCGCACCGCAATAACTCTGTGAATACTGAATGTGTGTATGTTACGCCGATATGGTCAACCAGCAAAACCCCGACATCCTCACAGGGTATGCTTCTCTTTTCGGCTTCATTGCTTTTAACTATCAACTGGCCAAGCCGAATCGACAGATGAGTTTTCGCCTGCGAAATCTCTATTATCCGCTTTATCATAATCCCCCGTTCCCAAATGTCGCGGCGCAATGTTTTTGTATTTAGCCCCCAGTTTTACTGGGGGTTGCTTGTCTGAACCGTGAACTTCCGCTTACCCCTCTTTTATCGGCTGAGAAACATCCCCCCTTAAACACGATATGCCTTTTTATAAGCCTAAGACTTATTTAATCGTTTGCAGGATATACCCTGCCAAGCGGGTCAACCGTAACCTTATGACCCTCGAAAAGATGTGCTGTCTTGTCTATGTATGTTTCCTTCTGTTCAATCATTGATGCTGTGTGGTGACGAAAACGAACCATCTTGTTCGCATCCATCTTCTGAACTCGGTAAAGATCCATTTCTCCCGTCTTGTTTTTTATCTTAACCATATCGTTAATCGAAAGTGAGCAGACGAACTTTTTCCCGTCGCCATGGTCTTTACAAACGACCGATTCACCTTTGCGGCTTCTCTGCACCGCCTCGAACATCGTAACGACCTTGCTGTCTCTTTTGATGTTACCTTTCTTGTCCTTGTATTCGAATATCTCTATATGGTGATTGCTGCCGGGGTCTGCAACTCTGTACACCTTACCGGTATTATCCTTAAACGGTATCACGTTCGTTTTAACATCACGTATTCTCACGCTCTTGATGGGCACTTTCTTGTCGGACTTTTTTGTCCGCATATACAACGGCTCTTTCCATACCTCTTTCGGTATTTTTCTATCATTGGAATCGAGGTCAATGCCTTTTTCTGTCAGCCGGTTTTTCACAATCTCTCGCACAACCCCGTCAACGATTTTCTCGACCATTGGCATAGTCAGAGCATCCAGTGGTTTTCGATAAACGTAAATATCCTGTCCTTTTTCATCTTTTTTGCCGGTCGGCCCGTAGTTTGTCTCCTCGTGCAATTTGCCGGATACTTTGCGCTGAACACGATGTGAGACATTTATTTGTTTGACCTTCTCTCTGACTTCCTCTCTGAAATCCGCCCACGGCGCCTCAAATCGTATCCCTGTCACCGAGTACTTGCTTATTGCCAGATTGCGCAAATGTTCATTTTCTGTAACCCCCACAACAACCGCATCTACCGCATGCCGCCGATGGTCGTCATCACGCCTTAATCCCAGTTCGTCAAAAATCCCGTCCAGCCCCCACTGATGGCGCAGTTCTGCCGTAATCTTTCCTCGCGTCCCCTGCACATAGACACCCAGTTGTTTAAGATATCTCAACGCTTCGCGGCAAATGTAACGGGTATCGTTCAATTCTCTTTGGATATGCTGGTCGAGGTCGATTTCCTTCTGCCAGAATTTCCTCCGTTTTGGATATGGCATTGCCGACTTATTTACTCTCTCTAATATCTGCTCATAGTTCCCCGCTTCGTGGCTGTACGCTTCATAAGGTGTCTGTCCTTTTTTAACATGGATATTTTCGTGCACTTCACACAGCGTTTTGTTCATATAACTGTCGTCCAGCGACCGGTCGTAAGGAAGGATATGTTCTACTTGAAATTCAGCGTTGTCTTTAACAAACAAAGCTGTTTGTGCTATGTGCCTGCCTGTATAGGGACAAGTCTTGCCGCATTCATCCCACAGTTTGTATTTGATTATGTCATCGCGAGTCGGGTTGTTAATCCCAATGTCCTCTCTCAGTCGTTTGCGTGCCTTCTCATTTCTCTCTTCATTTTCTCGTTGCTTCCAGTGCAACTCTTTCCGTTGCCTACTGTTTCCCTGAACGTTCCTCGCCATCTCTATCTTTATTTTTGCTGGCTTGCCATACTCTCGTACTATGGCATTAACCACCTTGCGAACCTCAAACAATGCTTTGTTCACAATCGGATTACGCAAGTCCTCTGGCAGTGGCAGACTATCAAACCCTGTATTTTCTACTCTGGATGCTTTTCTGTCACGATAAGCTACGGCTATTGCCTCAGGTGTTAAGGCCCCTTGCTCCATAAAATCGAGCAGCTTTATTATTGCCTTTCTCGAAAAACTCATATACCCCTGCGGAAGCGATATTTTTAGGACGGCATTGGCCTGCTTATCATCAAAGCTGTATTCGCTTCGAAATTTTTCCTTAAGCTGGTCATCTTCAAGTTCCACAAACCATTCGTTGAGCTTTATCTTTTCCTGCTCATCCATCGCATCCCATCGATTAGCCCCAAAGACATTTTTGCTTCTCATTCCTGCTGAAAAGGCATCACCCTTCAATGACTCGACCCTCTTGCCACTCTTTCCGATTCTATATTCGGCATTGAACTTCTGCGTCTCCATCAATCCCAGCTTCTCACGCATCTTGTCAAAAGTCAGTTTCTCCTTTTGCCCCAACTCTTCGAGGATTATTTTTCGCTGGTTTTGGTCTGCAGAGAGCTTCTGTTCTGTCCCATCCGGATTTTGGATAATCAGGTTATTTACATCCTGCAGCAATCGAAATCTTCTCGCATTCCAGTCGCCTCGTGGACACCGCTTCTCGTCTGGCTCAAGTTCGCAATTTCCGATTAGCTCATCCTGTGTCTTCAACGGCCTTTGGAAAAATATAATCTCGTCTTTTATTTTCTTTCTGATTCCTTCTGTTAAAACATCTGGATAAAACTCACTTTGTCTTGCCCACAGAAGATCGAATTCATTTTCGTACATTGACCGGAATGTATATCTCTTTCGTATCCGTTGCTCCTCAGGATTCAGACCTGCAAAATACTCGCCTATCGTCCGGCATCCTTTTGTATCCATCTCTGTTTGCAGCGTGTTTGCTTCCTTTATGACGATGCTGTCATCCTTTGCTCTACCGCTCTTCCGATTGCTTTTGAAGCCCCTGCGCTGACTTATGTGATACAGCACTCTGCCAAACTCATACCGCTCAAGTTTTTCGTCCAGACCCTTTTTACGCAAACCGTATGGGTTTGTATGAAATACCGACCTTAGTTCTGATTCACTTGTAGGCAGGAATCCCGCTTTCTGCAGGGTTTTCAATAATTGCTCTTTCCGAAGATTTCTCCTTTGATGTGTTCTTCTTGCTCCCCTTGCTTCTCGTCTTGTGGCATTTTTTGGTTTCTCCAACCCCTTCGTATCTCTATCTACCCCCTCTGGGAACACTCTTACCCCAATACCAACGATTGATGGCTTCTTCTTTGTTTCTACCAAAGCCCAGCCAATACTGTTTGACCCGATATCCAGCCCAAGTGTGTAAGAACCCATATGCCCTCCACAAAACAAATTTTTCTCGAATTTCTCTTGACTTTTTTCCGCTTTCCGGTTATTTCTCTTTTCAATTATAACTGACCTGTGCTTTCGTGCTTGTCACAACAAGTGCGTAAGCACGCGGACACCAGCCCGTCAAAAGCGGGCTGTTCCTTTTTATGCCCTATTTTACCCGCAAATTATTTCCCCGCAAATCTTAAAATCTCGTAGCGACCTGTCCACCATAGCCATCTGGCGACGGCGGAAGCGTAGATCCTCGACTGTTGCTCGCTTGCTTTTCTGTCGGGGACCTGTTTTTTGTGCCTTTTTGTGGCTAAAAAAATCTCTGTTACCTGTCCTGAGCCTGTCGAAGGAATCTGCGCAATCTGTGTCTAATTTTTCTTTGCTTGTCTCGCCGGCTTGTCCGGCGTAGTCCCGATGTCTTATATCGGGACGAAGTCGGATGTCTTTTGTGCCTTTTCGTGGCTAACTATAAATCAGTGAAATCCGTGAAATCTGTGGCTAATTTTCTTTGTGCTTTTTGTGCCTTTTCGTGGCCAACAACAATTTTCAATCAAATGCGCAGCTACTTGCGCACCCAAAACGGCTAATTTGAAAATCTTTTTTACCCCTTTTCTCTCATCGAGTTACGAGAATCGGGTATCGAGAATCAAGAACCTTTTTCGCATCAAACGCGCATGTTCGCCCTATTAATGAGGGGGAGGTATTTTTTTCTAAATGCTATGAAAAAACAAAACACGGTTTTTACTTTCAACTTTTCCCTTTTTACTTTGTCCCTTTGTGCCTTTGCCCCTCTGCCCTCTGTCAACTTAGGCAGCATTTATTTAAGCAATCAGTTTAATCTGGGTAATCTGTAGCTAAAAATCGATCAATCAAAACATATTAATTATGCGAAACAAAGCCAATTTTCAGAAAGCCAAAAATGAATTTAACCCATTATATGACAAAGAATTATAACAATAACTCAGGCCTTCTGCCGATGGAAAAACAAAGCCAAACAAACCCAATCTGTAGTGAGTCTATCGAACCTGGTTTTCGCCCCAAAAATCAACCTCTCCCCCCAAATCCCCACAAAAAAACCCCGCGGCGAATCCTTTCGCCACAGGGCTATAAAAATCTATCACCCCCAACGCCATTATTGCGATTAATGACCCTTGCCGGATTTTTCTACCATCTTGTCCAACTTCTTGGCGTCGGTGTTCTTCTCAGTCTTTCGCGGTATCTTCACAGCCACACCAAGTCGGCCAAGTTCGCCGGCCACATCAGGCTGATTGGGGTTAAGCTGGAAGCTGCGGCTCAAATACTCCCTCGCCGTGTCCTTGTTGCCCTTGCCCAGATAATAGAAGCCAATCTGCCTGTTAATCTTGGCCGAATTCGGCGCCATATAAAGCGCCTGTTGATAACACTTCAATGCATACTCATCCAGGCCTTGCTCCTGAAACGCCAGTGCAAGCTGAAGTGACGCCGCCGCCGAAATGGATGCCTGCTTTATATACTCGTCCGCCAACAGCTTTGCCTTGGCCGCATCGCCGCCCCCCACTAACACCTTCACCCTCGCCGCCTGGGCCTGTCTGTGAACAGGATCAAAATTCAAGGCGATACCATACTGGTCCTCTGCCTGAGCCCACAGCCCATCAGCCTGATACAGCTTGCCAAGCTTGAAATGCGATTCAGCGTCTTCGAATTTACTCTCGATTGCCTTCAACAACTTGACCTTTTTCTTCTCGGCTTCCGTTCTCCCAACCTCCTTAGGCCTGGCCTTTCCGCCGCAGCCGCCGAGTAACAACAATATGCAAACCAAAAGAGCCGGAGCAATAGATATTTGTTTCCCTATCCGTTCTCGCCTCCATCTCATAATTTGCACCCCATATCTATCATAATATATATCTTTTATATCTTTAAATGCTATGCTCTGTAATTTTGACAAGCTGGAAAATCTTTGCAAGTAAAATCTTTGATTTTTTTATAATAAAACACCACACGCAGGGTTCCGGCTACTTCCTTTTTACATCCTGATAGGCCGCCTCAATGGAATTCAATTCCTTCTCCAGCGATTGTACGTCCAATTCCAAATCAGGATACTTCTTGGCCAATTTTATCAAGGTTTGAAATTCGCTTTTGGCGCTGCGCAGGATTTCAAGGGTCTTTGGCTTGGGTTGTTGGTATTTAGACTGCTCGATTTTTAAATCTATTGACTTTCTTATTCTGTTTACCTGCCTCTTGGCCCTTTTCAGTTCTGCTCTGGCATCTTGGATTTCGCTGTTTAGCACTACCTTAGCGTCGGCCGCATCCAATTCGCTAAGAAGCTCCTGGCGCGAGCTGATAACTTTGTCGGCAATCACACATTCGACCGCCTCTGCAGCGGTCAACGTCAGGAGCGATCCTTTTTTGCTCCAGGTGTGCACGAGGCGCTGCTGAGGCTTTTTGTTGACGGGGTCGATAAAAAGTCGCTGGTTGGCATCGGCCACCTCAATAACTTCGGTGTTCCTGTCAACCATCGCCCTCGCCAGCAGCCCCGGCCGGTGGTTTTGCTCAGCCAGAGAAGCAAGATACGCCCGCCAGGCTGAGGCAAATTTCTCGCCCACTTCCTCTCCAAAAGCCTCTTTTAAGCTTTCCGGACGGCCAGTTTCGGAAAAGGTTATCGCCGTGGCGGCACCTATTACAGTATTGTCTGCCATATAAATCTTATCACATGCCAATGCAACAGCGGCACCAGCCGAGAGGGCCCCTCCATACTTACCGCCCTTGACAAAAGCAACTGTGGGACAATTCTTGGTTTGTGTAATCGCCCCACAAATCCGTTGGGTTAAATCGCCCCGGCCGCCCGGCGTGTCTATCTCAAACAAAATAAATAAAGGCCCTTCGTTCGAGAGCTTAGCCACTTCCCGCTCCAAGGCCTGGGTTTCAATCTCAAGCCCAATCTCATCCTCGATTGTTAAAACGATTACCTTGTTATTCCTGCCCAGCCGGTCAGTAACAATCTGCCACCGCGCCAAATCGAGCTTGACCTGGCCTTTTTCCTTTGTACTGGCGATTGCTTCGCCGTCTTCGGCCTGGCCGGCTATATGTACCCATGCAGAACTTCTCCGGTCTGGCGATGTGTAAATGTGTCTGCAAAGCAAGCTAAACTAAAAGCCAACAGCACCAGAAAGGCCGCTAAAATCTTCACCTGTGCTTTTTTCGTCCCGCTAACTTCCAATTTCCCCTCCATCATAAAATGGGGTCCTCTCTACCAGATACCAGAGGTGGCCTAAACGTCGAGGTTTTGGACTTCGAGGGCGTGGTCGCGGATGAAATTTCGGCGCTCCTCAACATCCTCGCCCATCAGGATGCTAAAGAGTCTGTCCGCCTCACCCGCATCGTCTAATTTGACACTCAACAACGTCCGGGATGCGGGGTTCATCGTCGTATCCCACAATTGCTCGGCGTTCATCTCGCCTAAACCCTTGAAGCGTTTTATCTCCATTCCCTCTCCGCCAATCTGCCTTATGCCAGCACAGATATCACCCAGCGAAGCAACGTCGTATGTGTTTGCGCCGTTGATAAGCTGAAACTTTGTCGGCAGCGATTCGCCAGACACAGTCTTGGCGGGTTTTAGAAGAAAATCCTTTAAGTCCAGATTCCAGGCGTCCTTGAGCTTCTCATTTATCTCGTTGATTCGGCCCACCTCGTGAAGCTCCTCGGCGACAATTGATTCTTCGCCCCCGCCCTCTGTGCCTGTGTCCGTGCCCTGCTTTAGTTCGCCGAGCCGCTTTTCATACTCGGCTCTGACATAATAAATCTCCTCCTGGCCACCAACACAGATATGGAACTGCGGAAGCTCGCTGCCGCCATAATAAGACTGCACAAAATCAGCGAAGTTAATCCCACGTCTGGCCAGAACAGCTATGTTGCGTTCGGCATCGGCAAGGGTTTTTACAAGACCGGCCAGCTGCTTGTCCGAAACTTTCTGCGTTTTTTTGCTCTTTTCACCTTTCTTACCATTCCTGACGACAAGCTCTGTGCCTTCCAGGCCGCGAGCAATCATCCGCTTGTGCATCTGACTTTCGCTGAGGACATATTCGGATTTCTTCTTGCCCTTAACCTTGATTTCATACAGTGGGGGCTGGGCGATGTAAATCATATCATTGAGAAATAATTGCGACATCTGCCTAAAGAAAAAGGTCAGCAGCAGCGTTCGTATATGGGCGCCATCAACATCGGCATCGGTCATCAGTATTATCTTGCCGTATCTGCACCTGCTTAAATCGAACTCGTCGGCACCGATGCCGGTCCCCAGAGCACTTATAATTGTTTGGATTTCCTCGTGCGCAAGCATTCTTTCCAGCCTGGCCTTTTCGACATTGAGGATTTTTCCTTTCAGCGGCAGGATTGCCTGGATATTTCTGTCTCTGCCGGCTTTTGCCGAGCCGCCTGCTGAGTCGCCTTCAACGATAAATATCTCGGTACCTGCCTTTTCCTTGCTCGTACAGTCCCACAATTTGCCTGGCAGGCTGGCGCTGCTTAGCGCACCCTTGCGCCTGGTCAATTCACGCGCCTTTCTAGCAGCTTCTCTGGCCGCAGCGGCCTGAATCGCCTTGCTCAAAATCCGCCTCGCCTCAGCGGGGTGCTCTTCAAGAAAATGCCCAAGCTGCTCATTAACGACGCTCTCGACGAAACCGCTCACCTCTGGATTGGTCAGCCGCACTTTTGTCTGGGCTTCAAAATGAGGATTAGCAAGCTTCACCGCTACAACTGCAGTTAATCCCTCACGCAGGTCATCGCCTGTAGTAACCTGGTCGCTCTTCAGCAGGTTATTGTTTTTGGCATAGTAATTCATCGTGCGCGTCAGGGCTGTTTTGAAACCCGATAGGTGTGTACCGCCATCGATGTTGCGGATGTTGTTAGCGAAGACCAGTACGTTTTCTGTATAGCCGTCATTATACTGCATACCTACTTCACAGGCCATCTTCGCCACCGTGTCTTCCTTGCCAAAATAGATGACGTCCTTATGCAGAACTTCTTTGCCCTCGTTGAGGTGTTTAATAAAGGCCTTAACCCCATCATTAAACTTGAATACCTCCTTTTTGTTGTTTCTATCGTCTCTGAAAGTAATTTGTAAGCCAGCGTTCAAATAAGCCATCTCTCGAATTCGCTTCAAAAGTGTATCGTATGCAAACTCTGTATCACCGAATATCTCTTCGTCAGCCTTGAACGATATCCTTGTGCCGCGTTTGTCGGTCGGCCCAACTTCGATAACCCTTCCTTTGGCCTTGCCCCTTGCACACTCAAAGTGGTAGTGTTTTCCATCCCGATATACATCCGCCTCAAGCCACTCGCTGAGCGCATTTACCACGCTGCCCCCTACACCGTGCAGTCCTCCGGCTACTTTGTAACTGTCACTGTCAAACTTTCCGCCGGAGTGCAAAGTTGTAAGCACAACCTCCAACGCGCTTTTTTTGGCCTCTTTATGCTCTTCGACGGGTATTCCTCTGCCATTATCCTCGACCATGCAGCTTCCGTCATTTTGGATGTGCACGACTATATTGTCGCAGAATCCGGCCAATGCTTCATCGATAGAGTTGTCCAGCACCTCATATACCAAACGATGCAGGCCTCCGCTGCCCCGGTCGCCGATATACATATCCGGCCGCTTGCGAACCGCTTCCACTCCCCCAAGTATCTTTATATTGCTTGCATCGTACTTGTGGTTTTTCATATCTACCCTCTGTCTGCTGCACTCGTCAGGGCGGAGTGCCCTGCCGTAGCCTGACAGAATGCTCAGCCGACAGCAAATTTAATTTCTTGTATCCGCGCCTGCGGACATTGCCTGGCCAACTCTTTAAGAAGCTCGCAACTTAATAATTGCAACTCGTACATATACGACGGTGAGTCAGCAAGCACTTTTAGCCTGCTGCCGGAAATGCCGGCAATTCTGCAGTGCTGACAAAGCTCGACCGGCAGCAACTGACTCCACGCCTCGGCTATCAACCCAAACCTAATCTGCTGCGGCGAAACCCGCTTCTCCATAAGTTCGCCCAGAACATCACCTATGCGGACTGCTGTTTTTGCCTGACGTGCCGCTGGCCGCTCAATCGCCCCGCGTTCCTGTTCAGCATCTTTCTTCGTAACAAAAGTGGGAAAAAACATCGTCTTTCGTCCCTCGTCTTTCCTCCGTCGTTTCAGCCCAGGTTAATCGGCATCAAGACATAGAGGAAATTTGCCCCGCTTTTTATCAAGCCCGGCCTGTCCGCCTGGCCCAATTCTAATTCGAACTCCGCCGTCTTAATAACCCGCAAGGCCTCTATCAAAAACTGCGGATTAAACCCAATCTCAATCGGCTCGGCCTTGTAATCAATAGGCATATCAACTTGCGCATCACCAGCCTCCGGCGTCCTGCCGGAAAACACCATACTATTCTTTCCAATTGAAAGCTTAATCCCCCTGGACTCCCCGCTTGTCAGCAACGCCGAACGGCGTACCGCACTTAATACCGCTTCGGTTGACAGCACCAGCTTCTTGTCATAATCCTCCGGTATTATATCCTCATATTTTGGAAAATTACCTTCGACGAGATTCGAACTTATAACTACATTTGCACAACTGAACAGTATTTGATTGTCGACAAGCTTGACCATAACAATATCCTTGTCGTTGCCGCCGATTTTATCCAACAAGGTCATTGTCTTGGCTGGAACGATTACCTTTGTTTTGGCAACCTGTTCAGCCGGCGCCGAAGCCAAACTGACTCTACAGCGAGCCAGCCTCCTGCCGTCAGTGGCAACGAGGGACAGCTTCTTGCCTTTAATCTCCCACAACACTCCATTAAGCGCATAGCGAGTGCTCTCTTTGGCTGTGGCAAACAAACACTGCCTAATGCCGGCCTGTAGATTGCCCAAAGCAATTTCTATATCGGCCTGTACATCAAAGCCTGGAACTACAGGATATTGACCCGGCTCTTGACCATAAATTGTAAAGTGGCTGTCTGCCCCTTCTATTTTGCAAGTGCCGTCCTCGGCTTGTAATAACAAAACTTCGTCTGTGCTCTCGCGCACAATAGCAGTTAGCCGGTCTGCCGGGACAATAACTTCACCTGCTTCTTCTATCTGAACTTCAGAAACTAAGTAGTTAATACCAACCTCCAGGTCCGTTGCGCAAATGCGAACGTTCTTTTCGTCAGCGGCAACTTGAACACAACGAAGTATTGGTTTTGGTGTTCGGCTTGGCACCACGGATGTTAATATGCCTAAAGCATCCGCCAGGGCGGCTCTGTTAAAATTTAATCTCATAATAAACCCCTATATCAAAACGGTAAAAGGCTAAGGCTCCAAATCTCTAAATTCCCAAAACAACACTGTAGTCTACCCCTAAAAACACGTGCATGCAACCCTTTTTTAGAAAAAACCTTATCGGTTCCAACTATATAAAATTAGAACACAGGTGGTTTCTCTCCAGTAAATTATCAGAATCTCACAACCATAAAGCGTTGTTTTATAGCACAAACACAAAAAGGTTCTTTCTTAAAGGGCAGATTAATATTAATATTGTTTAATAAAATAATAGTATTAGTAGTCATATAGCCTGTGAAATTGTTATGTTTTGGACGAAGTTGATTTTTAAGGTGTTGTGTGGCAAGTTGTTAAGGGGCAGAAAGCGCCCATTTTTTGTGGATAACTTGTTAGATTGTAAGCAGGAATGTCTTGCGGAACTAACAGAGTGGGGCTTTTGACGGAGGCACCCCGTTAACTATTACGGGGTGTAGTGTGGAGATTTTTCAAAAATTTTCCTTGACAATTAGTTAGTATATATATAGTTTATATATGAACAACTTGGGGGCTGTTGACGGCTTATATGTGGCCTTGTGCTATAGGGGCGAACGGCTCCTTGCCTTTAGTTTGGGATAAGGTATATTAAGTAGTTATAGTAAACAGCCAGCAGGAGAAGTCAAGAGATATGAGCGATGGAATACAGTCGGACATGGCCACGTCGGGCAAGGCGGGGCGGTACCAGCCTATGCCGCCGCAGGATAAGCGAAGGTTTTATATAGGCATTGATGTTGGTTCAACCAGCAGTGACATAGTCGTGCTTGATAGTGCCGGCAAGAGCATCCTCTGTGATTACCAGCGCACTAAAGGCAGGCCCATAGAAACGGTGCGATTACAACTGGATAAGGTATTCAGACAAATAAACCCTTCAGATATTACCCTTGCCGTGGCGACTGGTTCAACGGGCCGCTTTTTAGCTAAACTGTTGGATATTCCTTTTATAAATGAGGTCCCAGCCCAGGCAGCAGCTATATGCCATCTGTACCCACAACTTCAGCAGGTAACGATAATTGAGATGGGCGGACAAGACAGCAAGCTAATTTTCTTATCTACCGAACAAGGCCGGACCAGAGTGCGAGATTTTACCCTTAATACTGTTTGTGCTGCGGGGACAGGTTCGTTTCTTGACCAACAGGCTCAGCGGCTGGGTGTAAATATCGAGGGTGAGTTTGGCCGGCTGGCTCTGCAGAGCAAAACTGTGCCGCGAATGGCCGGGCGATGCTCGGTTTTTGCAAAAACGGATATGATTCATCTACAGCAGCAGGCAACGCCGAACTGTGATATCATAGCGGGGTTATGTCTCGCTCTGGCCAGGAACCTGAAAGGCGACTTGGGCTGTGGCAGGGAGATAATTAAGCCAATTATATTTACCGGCGGGGTGGCGGCTAATATCGGCGTAGTCAGGGCCTTGGAAAAGGTGTTTGAATTGACGCAAGGTGAGCTTGTGGTTCCGCACGAGCATTTTTTTACCGGTGCCATTGGTGCGGTGCTTATAGCAAAGGAAAGAACTGGAAAGCTTGCCTCTGACGGGCAAATTCGCCTTGAGAAAATCGATAACTATCTGGCACAACGAGGTTCTGCTTTAGAAGGTGCTCCCCGCCGAGGGCCCCTGGGGGAACCAAGCTTGCCGTATCCCAAGAGTCCGGTTTATGAACATTTACTCTCAAGCGCAACCGAGCCGATAGAGGCGTATCTTGGTGTTGATGTCGGCTCTATTAGTACTAAAGCCGCTGTTATTGATAACCAACACCGCCTCCTTGCCAAGCACTATTTGATGACCGCTGGAAAGCCGCTGGAGGCAGTTCGACAAGCTCTCGATATTGTCGGTAAAAAGGTCTGTGGAAAGGTAAAGATTCTTGGGGCGGCCACTACCGGTTCCGGGAGATACCTTACCGGGGATTTCATTGGTGCCGATGTGGTCATAAATGAAATTACTGCCCAAGCCAGGGGGGCTGCCATAGTTAATCCAGAGGTCGATACTATCTTCGAAATCGGCGGTCAGGACAGTAAATATATCTCTCTCGAAAATGGTGTTGTGGTCGACTTCACTATGAATCACGCCTGTGCCGCGGGAACCGGCTCGTTTCTCGAGGAACAGGCTCAGCGACTCGATATATCTATTAACCGTCAATTTGAAGAGCTCGCCTTTACTTGCCATCAACCGATAAAGCTGGGTGAACGTTGTACCGTCTTTATGGAATCCGACCTGCTAAACTATCAACAGCAGGGAGCTAAAACTAACGAGCTTGTAGCTGGCCTGAGCTATTCAATCGTGGAAAATTATCTCAATCGCGTCGTTGGCAGGAGGAAAGTCGGCGGCCATATTTGCTTCCAGGGCGGGACTGCATTTAACAAGGCCGTCTGGGCGGCTTTTGAGAAGGTTGTTGGAAAGCCTGTTATGGTGCCGGACCATCACGAGGTAACCGGGGCCATTGGTGCCGCTGCCATCGCGGCCGACCATATTAAAAAGAGCGGTGCTGCTGTTAAAAGCAGCTTCAGAGGATTCGAGAAGGTCAGCACTATCGAGTATAAAGTTGAATCGTTTACGTGCGAGCATTGCCCAAACCACTGTGAAATTAAAAAGGTTCAACTACCTGAAGCTGTGCCGTTATATTACGGCTCGAGGTGTGATAGATACAATCTGAAGAAAAAAACAGCAAAAACAAAAGGGCTTGACGCTTTTGAGTACCGAAGGCAGATGTTGTTTGAATGTGCAGGCTTAGACGACAAGTCCTCCAAAAGGCAAGACGCAAAGGTCATAATTGGCATTCCTATGGCCCTGATGAATTGGCAGCTTTTGCCGTTGTTCGCTCGGTTTTTTAAGGCGATGGGGTTTGATGTAATCACCTCCGGACTGACCGATAAGCGAATAATTCGTATGGGTGTCGAATCTGTCAACGCTCAGCCTTGTTTTCCTGTAAAGGCCGCGTACGGTCACATCGCCGAGCTTATTGAAAGAAAGGTTGACTTCATTTTTCTACCGAGCGTTGTTTCGATGACGGCCGCCTTCCCCCAGAACAAGTCCAATCAATTATGTCCCTATGTCCAGTCGCTGGTCTATCAGGCGCAAGCGGCTTTTAATAATAAGCTCGGAGGCACAAAGATACTTACCGTCCCTATTCGCTTGGGGGAGGGGCAGAGACTTTTGCAAAAGAGCTTTATCGCACTTGGTGAGAAGTTGGGGATTTCCGCCTCGGCGGTTCGAAAGGCCATAAAAGAGGGGTTTTCTGCCCAAGGACGATTTGATAAGGCGTTGTTAAACAAGGGAAAAGAGATTCTTGACCAAATTGGGCCCGAGCAAAGGATATTTATCCTCGTTTCGCGACCGTATAATGGCTGCGATGAGGGCCTGAACTTACAATTGTCTAAGAAACTCGACGAGCTTGGCGTCAAGGCGATACCTATGGATATGTTAGCTCTTGACCGGGCACATCTGAGCGATGAGTCACTACACCGCCGGGTTTACTGGTCGTATGGACAGAAGATTTTGAGGGCTGCTGAGATAATCAAAACAGACCCGCGGCTTTTTGCAATATATCTGTCGAACTTTAGCTGTGGGCCGGATTCGTTCCTTCTGACATTTTTCAAGGACATAATGGAACAAAAACCTTGCTTGCTGCTGGAGTTTGATGAACATTCCGCAGACGCCGGGGTAATTACTCGCCTTGAAGCCTTTCTTGACAGCTTGAAGCATTATCATCCCCTGGGGAAGGAGAAAAAGCCCTCGGTCAAAAAACCGGCGATTACAGAAGGTATCAGCCGCGAACGCACGTTGTATATCCCATATATGGGCGATTGCTCTTATGGCGTCGCTGCCTGCTTTAGGGCCTATAGTCAGCCGGCCGAGGTTATGCCGTTAGCAGATGAAGCCACCCTTTTGCAAGGCAGGGCCTTCACTTCCGGAAAGGAGTGTCTGCCTTGTGCCATTACCAGTGGCGATATGTTAAAAGTAATCAGGGCCGAAGGGTTTGACCCCGCTAAAACGGCCTTTTTTATGCCCGCCGCCTCAGGCCCCTGCAGGTTTGGAATGTATAGCTGTCTGCACAGGCTTATTCTAAGATACGCCGGCGCAGAGGACGTCCCGGTTATCGCGCCAAACCAGGACAGCGGTTTCTACAAACAGTTCACCAAAGGCCTCGATGGCTCCGCCGCGGGAAAGTTTATGAAGGATGTTTGGGTCGCTGTTGTGGGTATAGATTTGTTGCGGAAGCTTGTTTTACGCCTTCGACCTTTCGCCGCAGTTCCCCATCAGGTCCAGCAGGTGTACGACCGGTCCATCAAGCAGTGGACGCAAGCTGTTGAAAACCGTGCAGGTTTCTCTGTGATGCGTCGCCTTATGGAATCTATTGCAGAGGACTTTGCAGCGATAAAGCTGGACGGCGATACCCAAAAGCCTATGATTGGAATAGTCGGAGAAATTTATGTCCGCAGTCATCCCTTCGCCAATAGCAATATAATCGCCCGGCTTGAAGAGCTTGGGGCCGTCTGCGATTTGGCCTCGCTGGCAGAGTGGATTTATTATACGAATTTTACCAGAAGTAGGTCTGCCAGACGCGGAGGCCAATTCCGGGACTGGTTCACCAATGTCTTTCAGGACTATGTGCAGCACAAAATCGAAAAGACACTTGCCGAACCATTGGAGAAAATGCTTCGAGCATCGAGTATCGAGCATCGGGTATCGAGCTTGGCCGAAGGCCCAATCGGCCACGTAATCGAGCTGGCCCAACCCTATCTGCATCATTCGTTTGAGGGCGAAGCAATCCTCAGCGTAGGCAAAACAATCGAGTATTATCATCAAGGCTTCGGCGGCGTAGTCAATGCGATGCCTTTTAGTTGTATGCCTTCAACGGTCGTCAGTACCCAGACAATGCGCATAAGCGCCGATTGTGCCGATATGCCCATTTTGAATTTGAGCTTTGATGGCCAGGAAGATTCGACCTTGACTACTCGCCTGGAGGCTTTTGTCGAGCAGGTCCGCCAGCGACAACCACTGCCGGCAGACCACATGGTCAAGGTTACGAGTTAGAATTTGAATAATCCCACCTGATTTTCTAATGATAACGGACTTGTTCTTTTGTATAAGCACGGTTTGCTGGCTTATCGAGAAATAGATTGTAATTCGAGTAAGATTTTGATATAATGTTGTAATTGAAAGGTTTGGCTGTGTAGCTAAGCGTTTTATCCGCCTATGGCGGATTAATATGGCAAATGTCGGTTAAAATAAATTCGGAGGAAGGTGGCTAATGAATAAGCTAAAACGGATTTTCATTTTAGCAGGGGTGTTGTTTGTTTTTCCCTCTTTGACGCTTGCCGCAGCGGACAAAGACTACTTTGTCGGGACCTATTACTATCCGTGGTATGGCAACAACAAGTTCCACGGCTCACTCCCTCTGGGGCACACTACTTTGGTGTACCATTTGGACCCGCAGATGACGCCACAGCTCGGCTGGTACAATCAAACACATCCAGATGTCATAAGTCAACATTACAAATGGGCCAGATACGCAGGCATAAATTTTTTCGTTACAAGCTATTGGGGTTCCGGCAGCACTGAGGATAGCATCATCCAAAACTATATGTTCAATAATCCCGACCGCGGCGACATCAAATTGGCCGTCTTTCTCGAACCCTCTATCACACCTTCTAATATTATCACTCAGACAAATTATCTCTGCGACAACTATTTCTACAGGCCCGGTTACTATCGAATTGACAACAAGCCGGTGGTTTTCATTTACATAACCAGAGCAATGACCGATCCAAACCTCACAACTTATATCGATAGTCTCCGCAACACCGCAGCCAGCAAAGGCTACACTGTCTATATCGTCGGCGATGAGGTATGGGGCTATCCAAGCATTCCTTATGAAACCCCCAGAGTAAGCCTGATGGACGCCGTTACCAATTATGATGTATACGGCAATCTGGGTGCAGGCCATTTTGCTACAGATTCAGCTTTGAACACTTGGCAATCCAGAAACACTTCGTGGAAGAATTTTGTCAACAGTCTCGGCAAGCAATTTATTCCCGCCGTATCGCCGGGCTTCAATGACAGAGGCGTAAGAGACGGCCATACCCCCACATCAAGGAAGCTTTATAATGAGACCTACGCCTTTGGCACGCTCTTTTCCGGCATGCTCGACAGGGCCAAATCAACCGCCGATATGAATATGATAATGGTTACCTCCTGGAATGAATGGCACGAGGATACGCAGATAGAGCCTGTAACCCCTGCGCCGGCCACCAATCTGGATGACGGCGGCGGCTACTATACGGATGGCCTTTATTACAATGGCTACGGTATGCTGTATCTGAACATCCTGCGGGATAAAACAACAATGCTTGCGCTCTGCGATTATGACGACAACGGCCAGGTAGGCTTCGATGACCTGGCTTTCATCTTGGACTATTGGCTTGATACATGCACCACCGATATAAACTGCATCGAGGCAGACCTCACCACAAACGGCACGGTTAATCTTTCCGATTTTGCCCTCTGCGCCCAGGACTGGTACAGCCCGTAGAAAAATAGGAACTTCTGAAATCTGGGGACACCGGTATCGATTTTAGATTGCCGACTGTCGATTTTCGATTGATATCCAAAATCCCAAATCTAAAATTTGGTAGGCATTGCCCCATCCCTTAAAATATAAAATAAGAAATCCGGGATTATTGTAATTCGAGTAAGATTTTGATATTATTATGGAATTGAAAGGCTTGGTTGCGCAGCCGAGCGTTTAATATGGAAAATGTCAGGTTGTATATTCTTATGTTGGGCCAACAAAAAACAGGAGATTACATATGAAAACTTTCTCCATCATCATCGGCTATGTGATTTCCACATTTGGTGGGGCACTGATCCTATGGCTTTTGATAGACAAAATCGCATGGGGCTATTTAGGCAAGAAGGGAATACCTGGGAAAGCATCCGGAATCTTAACTCTACCAATGGGCATCCTTGAGCGCTTTATGTACACTACTGTCTTCCTCGTCAACCAGCCTGCCTTTATAGCTGTCTGGTTGGCCCTCAAAGTTGCATCGCAATGGAGGAGATGGGAAGAAGACAAAGAACGAGGAACCTACAACATTTTTTTGATGGGCAGTGCTCTCTCCCTTATCATTGCGTTCCTTGGCGCATGGATTGCTTTGGGCCACGTGCCCTTATTGGAGTCAAAATAAGGTAGACCGAACAACACCTTCCAGTCGACACCGCGGACGGCACGGCTAAAGTCTGGCGTTAGATGCCAAAGCCTTGGTAACTTGATGAAAAATATAACTTTAGTCTTATTTGTTTTAGGAATACTTGTTGAAGCTATTGCCTTTTTTATCGGGTACGCTGATCACGTTCCCTTTTTATTTCGGATTATTTCCCCAACCTATTATCGTGCCAATAAAGGCTTGGAGAAGTTACGTGACGTTAAATCACTGATGCCTCCTGATAAAGGGTTTATTGAAATATCACAATTGTTTAAAAATGTTGCGGCAAAACAAAATCCATCTAAAATTGTCGAAAGAATAAATCCAACCGAGTTTATTCGAAAGGGTGCAATGCAGGCCTTTACTGCCGACCATGTAAAAGAAGTTATTAAGGTCGATGTAAAATTATCTAATGGACAGATCGTTAGTTGGGATTTGAACGAAATATCCCTCATGGTGCAAGCTCTAAAATTAACTAATACCTTTAAATGGGCTCTTATAATTTTTTCACTCGGAGTAATTATTCAACTTGTTGGTTTCCTACTCGGTAAAAAATCTGGCATCTAACAAATCAATGTATGTAAAATCTGAAAATCTGGGGACACCATACCTATTTTATTTGAGCCCGGGACGTTGCCCCCTTTCTTGCTTCGCAAGAAGCTAAGGGGGCATGGCACGGTCGGCCTCACCTTCGTCTTTTTACCACGAAGCCTGCCCTGCTTGCCCTGCGAAGCCCTGTTGTTTAGGGCGAAGCGGGGAGCAACGCCGAAGGGTCACCAAGGCACTCCCTCGACTGCGCTCGGAATGGTGAGCTTGTCGAACCATAAATTTTATTTTTGTTATTAAATAGCAGCGTTAATCCGTTTAAATCTGTGTCTAAATTCTCTGTGTTCTCTGTGGCAAAAAAATCAGCTTGCCCCGGCGAAGTTCCTCAACGTAGCCGGGTGTCAATCTGTGTAAATCTGCGTCTAATTTTTCTTCGTGTTTTTTGCGCCTTTTTGTGACTAAAAAATCAGTGAAATCCGTGAAATCTGTGGCTAAACTCTCTGCGTACTTGTCTGCCTCAGCTTTAGCGAAGGTGGAATCTGCGTCCAAAAAATCCATGTTAATATAGGCAACCTGCACCTAATTTTTCTTAGTTTTTTTCATTCGAGTATCTAGTATCCAGCATCGAGCATCCAGTCAGAAATTTTCAAACGTTTCTATACTATTTTCGAACGTTTCATATCAATTTTCGAACGTTTCCATACAGTTTTCGAACGTTTTTTTCTTGCCTATCTTACCCAAACCCTACAGATTAACCTGCCAACCCCCATTTTTACCCGCCTATGGCGGGTTTACCTCAAAAATCAACATCCCCACGAAAAAAACTCGAAAAAAACCCCAATTTTTTAAAAATAAACTGCTGAATTTATCCGCCTGCGGCGGATTTATTTGAGCATCAGTGCCAAGGTTACGAGTTGAGCTTAATCATATTTTTAGCCGTCTCTAAGACGTTGTTCCGCAGGGACTTGGGCGCAAGCACCTGCACTTGGTCGCCGTAGCCGAGAATCCACCAGGCTATTTCTTTCAGGCCGTCAACCCGAAACTCGATAGTAGCTGAGCCGTCGCTGTTGTGTGTAACTTTTTGTGTGCTGTGCCATTGTACCTCGGCGACATTATTGGCCACCATTGGCAGGAACCGCAGCTTGACGTTGTAGATTTTGCCTTCCGGTATCATTGACCAGGCCCTGCCGAAGAAATCGTACAAATCGAAGCTCTCGCTGCCCACGAAGCATTTTTCTGTGCTTTTTAGCTCCCTGATGCGGTTGAGTTTAAACATGCGAACGCTTTTGTGCAGGTCGGAAAAGCCCAGCACATACCACGCCCTGCGGTTGTACATCAGGTGATAAGGACAGAGTTCAACGTCAATGATTTGGCCCTCAAAAAAGGAATGGTACTGCATACTTACCTTCGTTTTCTTTGCGATGGCTTTTTGTAGTTGTGCGAAGGTTTTATCAAGCAGGTTTATTGACGCTTGGGGGTCAACTCTTATAGAGATATTTTGCAGGGTTGTATTGCAGTATTGCCTGATTTTAACGGGCAGGTTGTTTTCGATTTTCAAGGCGGCCAGCAGAGCTGAATTCTTAAACGGCAGCTGTATTTGGTTACTTGCCTTGTGGACCAGCAGAAGCAGGCCAAGCGCCTCTTGCAGGTTCAGGTCTATGGGTGGCAGGAAGAACTCAGGGTCTATGGCATAGCTGCCGGTTTTGGCGTTGTAATGGTATGGCACGCCGACGGTTTGCAGTTCTTTCAAATCGCGGAAAACCGTCCGCCGGCTTGTTCCAAACATTTTCGCCAAGTCACCGACGGCATAGCTTTCTCCTGATTGTAATGTTGTCAAGAGCTGCACTACTCTGCTAATTCTGCTGGTCTTCATAGTTTGCCCTTTGAATTATGGTTCGACTCCGCTCAGCATCCTGAGCAAAGTCGAAGGATTGATTAGCCGGTTCCCGCAAGGCGGGGTCCCCGCCATATACATCTGGCGGGCCAATTACCGATTTCCCGAGACCGTTATCAAATAAAAACTGCCGAACGCTGGTGCAGAGATGGCATTTATTTGCATAAACTTTTGCCTTTTTATAACCGGCGATTGTGGTTTTCTCCAGCAGTCTTGATGGGCCCTGCTCGAACAGCGTGTTGATAAATTCACTTTGCGCCGGATGAAACTGCTTCCATATATCCTCAAGTGGTTTATGGTTTACATTCCCAACAATAATGCCGCTGCATGTACCGCTGAAAACGTTACCAAACGGGTCGATATGAACACCCTTTGCAGCGAGAAAATCCGTTTTACAATTTATACAGGCCGGGGACTCCGTTGTTATTGATGCGCCCAGTTTGGCTAATTCTCCAGCGGCTCGGCCGGTGAATCGACAGGGACAGTCTCTTATAGCCCTGATATATTGTTGCTTCAGTTCCTCGCTTGAAAGCCCTTTCATTTTGACAGGGTTTTCTAAATACTTTCTCCACCTGACTAACACACGGGCAGGCCCCAAGACATCTGATGCTATATCTGCTAATAGCCGAACGGGTTCTATATCGACGTATTCTTGGTGAAAGGGGTCAGTGCTGATTTTTAGACGGTGCATTCCAAGCTCATCAAGGGTTTTTAATCGCTTTGTTGTAATTTCCACGCCGGCAGCCCAGAAACCATTTGTCTCTATCAAATCAACTTTGCCGAGGTTGTGTTTTTTTGCCTGCTTCAGAACCTGCTGCAGGTGGTCCCAATATAGAAAGGGTTCGCCGCCTGTGATATGGATTTTGGCAGTATCGCCGGCAAGGGTTTTTAACGATTGCCAGGTGCTGATTACGGTATCCACAGACATTAGCCCGTTTTGTTGGGGGCCGCAGTTGTAATAGCAGAATTCGCAACTGGCGTTGCATTTGTATGTAAGCAGCAACCCCGCCGACCGCCACAGCTTAAATTTTGGCTCATCTCGACCAACCTCTTTGTTGTAAATATTGTCAGATAGTTTCATCATAGCTCGCGTTTCGAGTTGTTCGTATTGCTTATTTCTGTTCGAGAATATTTCTTCAGGTGTATCTGTATCACAGTAATATCCGCAGGCGTTATGCCACCTATCCGGCTTGCCTGCCCCAAAGTAGCAGGCCTGAAAGCCGACAGCTTCTCTTTCGCTTCGGCCCGAAGGTGCATAATCTTGTTCACATCTAAATCCGGGGGAATCTTTTTATTCTCCAGTGTTTGCAAGCTGGCCACCAGCCGTTGCTGTTTGACTAAGTAACCTTCATATTTGGCATCGATAGTTACCGCATCTAATACATCATTAGAACCTATGTTTTTAACATCAGGGTTCTCGGCTAATTGCTTGGCGACAGGATTGTTTGGCTGTCGCAGATGCTCCCACAGACTTAAGCCATCCAAACGTGTATTTTTCAGATAGCTTTTAAGGTTATCAATGTTTTTCAGCTTATTTTGGAACTTTTGCCATCGTTTTTTGTCCACGAGCCCGACCGATTTGCCGATTTGCGTTAATCTTCGATCCGCATTATCGGCCCTTAACGCCAGCCGGTGTTCAGCTCGCGAGGTGAACATCCGATAAGGTTCATCAATCCCCTTTGTTAGCAAATCGTCTATTAGCACTCCGATATATGCCTGGTCTCTGCCGAGAACGAGCGGTTCCTTGGACTGGATTTTTCTGGCGGCATTTATGCCGGCCATAATACCCTGTCCTGCTGCCTCTTCATAACCGCTGGTCCCGTTTATCTGCCCTGCCAGGAAAAGCCCCGATATTTTCCTGGTTTCGAGGCTGCTTTTTAGTTGAATCGGCGGACAATAATCGTACTCAATAGCGTAAGCGTAATGTACAATCCGTGCGTTCTCTGTTCCAGGCATCAGCTTGAGTATTTGCTCCTGAATATCCTTCGGAACAGATGTGCTGATACCGTTGCAGTAAATGGTAGAAATCTCTTCCTGCTCAGGCTCCAGAAAGACCTGATGACGTTTCTTGTCCGCAAAACGAACAATCTTACTCTCAATGCTCGGACAATACCTTGGTCCTGTGGACTTTATTTGTCCGGTGTAAAGTGGAGCCCTATCCAGATTGTCTCTGAGTAACTTATGTATCCTTTCGTTGGTATAAGTAATCCAGCAGGGGATCTGTTGTCTGCCTATAGATTCATTTAAGAATGAAAACGGCTTTGGGTCCTTGTCCCCCTCCTGAATTTCGAGCTTGTCAAAATTAACTGTTGACGCATCCAGCCTTGGCGGCGTCCCTGTTTTCAACCGCTTAAGAACCAGCCCAGCCTGCTCTAACGAATCTGAAAGCTCTTCGCTGGCTGGTTCTCCAAGACGCCCTCCGCTGAACTGCGTTGCTCCGATGTGCATTAAGCCGCGAAGAAATGTCCCTGTTGTTACAATGACTGTCTGGGCACTATAGACTCTTCCGTCCTTGCACCTGATGCCATAAACCCTTCCGTTGTTGACGAGTATCTCCGTTGCTATTCCTTCGATGATTGTCAGATTTTCTGTCTGTTCGAGTGCCTGCTGCATCCACCTTGCATATTTGCCTCTGTCAGCCTGTGCTCGCGGCGATTGCACTGCTGGTCCTTTTGAGCGATTCAGAATCCTGAATTGAATCCCCGTTGCATCTGTTGCCAGCCCCATCAGCCCTCCCAGTGCGTCGATTTCGCGTGCAATCTGTCCCTTCGCAATTCCGCCGATAGCAGGATTGCAGCTCATCGCGGCTATTTTACTTTTGTCAATGGTAACAAGGGCGGTTTTGGCGCCGATTTCTGCCGCTGCGTGGGCGGCTTCTACGCCGGCGTGACCTCCACCTATAACAATGCAATCAAACTCATTCGCTTTCATAAAAGACCGATTGTTGTTACCACCGCGACAATTTTCACAACTGAACCTCCCGATATATGCTTATTTGCCTTCGTTTGATTTTGCCATCGCCACCGCTGATGCAATTGCGAAATTGGCTGTGTGTGTGATACTTATGCTTATGTGTTTAATTCCAAGTTTGTCGGCGATTTTTTTAACTTCGCCGCAGAGGACAACCTCTGGCGGGCCTGCCGGGTTATTTATTATCTCGATGTCGGTCCAGGCAATCTTGCCACGCCAGCCCGTCCCCACCAGTTTAAGAACAGCTTCTTTTGCTGCAAAACGGCCAGCCAATTTCTCTGTTCCGTTCTTATTTGCCTCGGCGTACGCTTGTTCGGCGGCAGTAAAAACCTTATTTAGGAAACGCTCACCGTGCCGCTTTATCATCTCTTCTATTCGCGGAAAATCTACAAGGTCTATACCGTGTGCTACAATTTCCATCTGTTCACTGGTAATTGGTTAAAAGGTAACTGGTTAAATGGGTTTTCATTTATCGGCCACTGATTCTTCCTTACATTTACGCAGGTACTTGATATAGCCGTTTAATTTCTTTAAGAGCGCATATCCTTCTTCCTTCAATTTACTCAGCCGATTCAAATCGGCGTAATCCTCATCTGCGCAAACATTAATATCATCAATTAGTTCTTGGAGCGAACCCCTTGATTGTCTTAAGAATTGAATATTTTCCTGATAATGAAATCTTCCATGCCCTTCTGCGATGCAATTGGTTAAAGAAACTGCGGCGCGGCGTATCTGATTCGCCAGATTATACTTTTCGTATTCTGGTAATTCTCTGGCTAGAGCATACATCTTTTTCCTGAATTCCCTTGCGATTATATATACCTCTAAATCTTCAAAGGTTTTATATTCTATTGTATTTTCGCTTTTTGTTTTCATATTTAATTCACCAATTACCAGTCGCCAATTACCAATCATTGGTGACATATCCGGTAAGTTTTTTCCAGACAGAAATCTATAAACCTGTCCCTTTCGTTCAGTGCCGCTTGCTGCACAAGTTTGGAGCTAAACTCATCAACGGCCTTTTTCCGGCGGTCAAAAATGATTTTCGCTTCCACTTCTTTTTGTACGTTTTCAAGAGGTTCGAAACTTTTCGGTCTTTTCTCTTCCAGCTTCATTATGAAAATATGCTCGCCCGCCTCAATCGGCCCGGCAATCTGCGCCGGCTTCATTTTATCAGTTTCGGCTGCAAGAATATCATAGGGCTTAGCCAGAGACTGCGGCTGCACTGGTTGCCACAACCCGCCGAATGATGCTGTGTGCCCGTGCGAATATTGCTTCGCCAGCTCGCCGAAATCTTCACCTTTCTGTAGTCGTTCCACCAATTCACCGGCCAATTCTCTGGCTTGTTCGAGCCGGCTTCGATTCGGGTCTGTCACTTCCAGCTTCGGAATTTGGATATCAATCAGCCGAAATGTTACCATTGCCGGTATGGCGAAAAATTCCTCTTTCATTTTATTGTAGCAATTTGCTAACTCGCTGTAGGTGATAGGCCTATACTCCGGCAATAGCCGTCGAATATAGTCCTGGCTGAGAATCATCTTTTTCTGATATTCTCTGAAGCTGCGCCAATCCATTCCCATTTGTTTCAGGGCCTGTTCAGCTTTGGCGTAGTCACCCTTGAAGCCGGCAACGAATTTTCTTACTTCTGCTTCTGTTGCCTTTTCCAAAGCGTCCTCAATATCTACTCCCGTGTCTCTTTTGGCCTGCTGATAAAGTAAGATGTTCGATACTCTCGCTGCAATAATTTGCTCAAGCTCAGGTCTGGCCTGTTTTTTAAACTGCTCGAAACTACTTTTCTGCGCAATTGGCCTGAAATGGTCTAATAATGGCTCAGTTATTATTTCATCAGAGGTTATAGTCTCACCGCCCACCGCCAGGACAAATCCGCCTGAGGCTTCTGGCAGACCTTCTCTTTGTGCAAGAGGGATAAGCGCCAGCTCTTCTTCGGTGAACTTTGGCTTACTGCCACCTCCGCAGCCGTATGTCAACAAAAGTACCAACACCGTTAGAAAAGCACACTTACGCATAACCTAATCTCCCACTAACCAGTTCAAAGCCGAGCGCTCAAAACTTCTATGAAGATGTAGAGCCATCTGCCTTATGTTCGGCTAATATGTCTATGCGCTTTGCAAGGAGCATTCGCTGCCTCATTGAGCTGGCGCAAGAAATCAAGGTCACGCCGAGACAGACGACAAATAACCCCGTAGCCCAGGTGTGTGCATCCGTCCAGTCGGTTTGCCAAAGACGCAGGCCTATCAACGGCACGAAGGCCAGCATCCCACCAATGATATATTCAAGCACCCAAATTGCTGCTCTATCCTTGAACATGACAACCTCTTGTATTCCTGTTGAATATTTATAAATATATACTTTATCCTGCCTTTTATTATATGTCATTCTATGAATTAGTGTTAAGAATCTTTCGCAGAACGTTCATCAACGTCTTCGGCTCAAAATAGCTCTGCGGCAGACGTAAATATACCGTTTTCGGCCCAGCAACCCGCACCGTCCCTTTCACCTTGGCAAACGAAGAATCAGCTTGCATGCTTAAGTCTTTGGTGAATGAAAATATCAAATCCCTGCCGGAGGCGACAATACTTTTTATGCCCCGCTTGCTTGCCTTGATTCGAAGGCCGGCCAGTTCCAGCAGTAGTTCGACGTCATCCGGCACCGGCCCGTACACATCAGCTAATTCGCTCTCTATCTGTTTCAAGTCCTCAGTCGTCTTTGTGACCGCAATTTTGCGGTAAATATCCATCCGGTACCTGTCGGACGGTATGTAGCTTTTCGGTATATATGTGGCAAATCCTAAATCGATAACAGCGGTAGGTTCAGCTTCCACAGGCTCATTCTTTAATTTCCTGACAGCGTCTGCCAACAAATCGCAATACATCTGATAACCTACCAGTTGAATATGCCCTGATTGTTCAGCTCCTAATATATTGCCCGCCCCGCGAATCTCCAGGTCTCGAAGTGCGATTCTAAAACCAGCGCCTAAATGTGAGTAATCTTCGATGGCCTTAAGTCGCCTTGCTGCCGCCGGGGTAATCGGCCTTGAGGTCGGCAGCAGCATATACGCATATGCGAGGTGTTTATACCTGCCCACCCTGCCGCGAAGCTGATGCAGCTCGGCTAAACCGAACCGGTCTGCATCGTTTATAAAAATTGTGTTCGCATTTGGAATGTCCAGGCCGGATTCGATAATCGTCGTGCACACGAGCACGTCCGTTTCACCCAGCACAAAATCTATCATCGCCTTCTCGAGTTCGCTCTTGGCCATTTGCCCATGTGCGATAGTAACCTTTGCGTCACTAACCAGCTTTTGAATTTCCCAGGCTTTTTTCTCAATCGTCCTGACTCTGTTGTGCAGGAAAAACACTTGTCCCTGGCGATTTAATTCCCGGATGATTGCTTTTTTTATAAGCTCCTCGTTGTAGGCAGTTACGGTTGTCACTATGCTTCGCCTGTCCAGCGGCGGAGTTGTCAGCGAACTTATGTCGCGCAGACCCAATAGTGACAGGTGCAGCGTCCTCGGAATTGGCGTGGCTGTCATTGTGAGAACATCGACATTGATGCGCAATCTTTTGAGTTTCTCTTTGTGTTCAACCCCAAATCGCTGTTCCTCGTCTATGATTAAAAGCCCCAAATCGTCAAAACCCACGTCGTCACTCAAAAGCCGGTGTGTCCCTATCAGCACATCAACTCTGCCCCGTTTTGTCCGCGAGATAATGTCCCTCACTTGCTTTGTTGTCTTGAAGCGATTCAAAACCTCAATGCAAATCGGGAAATCGGCAAAACGTTCGGTAAAAGTCCTGCCGTGCTGCACACACAATACGGTGGTCGGCACAAGCACCGCTGTCTGTTTTCCATTCTCCACCGCCTTAAATGCTGCACGCATTGCAAGCTCTGTCTTGCCGTAGCCCACGTCACCGCACAGCAGCCTGTCCATCGCCACAGGCTCTTGCATATCTGTCTTGATTTGTTCTGCAGCGGTGGTCTGGTCCGGTGTTTCTTGATAAGGAAACGACTCTTCGAATTCGGCCTGCCAGCTCGAGTCGGGCCCGAACGCAATCCCGCCTTTTGCTTGACGCTGCGCCTGAACCTCAAGCAGCTCGCCGGCCAGGTCTTGAATGGAACGTGCAACTTTTTCTTTTCGTTTCTGCCATTTTTTTGAGCCGACCTTGCTCAATTTTGGCCGTTTCGGACTTGTCCCTATGAATTTTTGCACCAGTGCGATATTTCGAACTGAGGCCTGGATTTTTGCGCCGTCGGCGTATTCAATCGTGAGATATTCCGATGTGCCTCCTTTTTCTTGTATAGTTTTTATCCCTAAAAACTTACCGATGCCGTAGGAAGCGTGAACCACATAGTCGCCCACCTGCAAATCCGCGAGCGTATCCACTGGAGCACCTGCCTGCGCCAGTCGCGGCCGCCTCCTGAGTGTATATTGGCCAAACAGCTCGTGGTGACTTATTATGATTGTATTCAGCGAAGCTATGACGAATCCCTGGTGAATAAATCCCTGCAGCAGTTTAAAATTCGCCGGCACCGCTTTCTTACTCTCTGTTATAATTTCGGTTACTCGCTTGCTCTCAGCTAAAGCCTCGCAGTAGAACAAAACTTTCTTTCCCTGTTTTGCCTCTTGAACTAATTCCTGTAAGGCCTCCGTATGCCCCACCCATAATGAGGCAGCTTTGTGCTGAAACCGCTGCACGCTTTTAACGTCGACCTTAAGGAATTCGCTTGGTGCCGCTGTAGCAAATCTGCAGATGTGCAATTGCGTGAATTTTGCTATTGCCTCATAAATATCTCGCCAGCTATAAAGCCGACCCGTATCTTCGGCCCGTTCTCGAAATAACCTCGCAACTTCTTCGATGTCGTTCGGCTCTTCAAGAATTATTATGGTATCTTCAGGCAGGATATTTACGAAAAGCTCCCTCTCCTCTACGGCAGCCCCACACACCGCCGAAAGGATGTTGACACCTTTTATTCGTCGGCTCGACCGCTGCGTATCCAGATTTATTTCGCGAATGCTCTCTATTGTATCGCCGAAGAATTCTATTCGAATTGTCTCAGCAGCTTCCGATGGGCCTTCTGCCGCCGGCTCATCGAGGAAGGTCTTTTCGCTGACCAATGGTGCATAGATATCGATGATTCCGCCGCGGTGTGCGAACTGCCCCGGCAAATCAACCCTTTCCACTCGCTCAAACCCATTTTCAACCAGCCATTCAGCTGCTTGTTCAAGCGGCATCGTCTTGTCTATTTGTAATTGAAGACAGCTTTCCTCCAGCGCCTGCGGCTTTGGTATCGGCTGGCAAAGCGCCTGTATAGACGCTGGGATAATAAATCGTGCCTTGTCTTTCCTGTCCCGAGCGACGAGCGACGAGAGACGAGACACGAGCTTTAGCCTCTCAGCCCTGATTTCATCGGTGGCGTCCGCCAGTTCTTCTTCACCTTCCCAGGCGGGCAGGGCCTCGACCTGTTCGGCCCCGAAGGTATGTAAATCATCCGCCGCTTTATCGGCGTCATCGATATGCGGGCGGATGTACAAAATCGGCCGGCCAAGCTCCTTTGATATGTAAGCCGCCAGTAGCGGCGCAAACGACCCCCACGTCCCCTCGACTTTAACCGCCCCCCTGCCACGGGCGATTTTGAGCCGGGAGATTATCTCCGCAACCGTTTTATCCCGCCCAAGCTCCATAAAATCGCTGCTATCAATAACGCTAAAAGGCCGACTACATTATTTGGAGCTTGCCATAGATTTTTTGGCCGCCTCTATTGTTTTTTCAGCGGTTATCCCGAACTTTTCGAAGCAAATCTTATAGGGTGCGGATGCACCAAACGATGACATACCAATAAAGATGCCCTTGTCGCCGAGCCACCTGCCCCAGCCCAACTCCACGCCCGCTTCAATTCCGACCCTGGCCTTGACGTTAGGCGGAAGAACCGAATCTTTATATTCTTTGCTTTGCTTTTCAAAAAGTTCCCAGCAGGGCATACTGACCACGTTTGCCTTGATATTTTTTTTCGCCAGCCCTTCCGCTGCGCATAAAGCAATGGAAACCTCTGAGCCGCTGGCTAAAAGAAGAACATCGGGCTTGTCTGTCCCGACAAGGACGTAAGCGCCTTTGCTTAGATTTGCCGCAGGGCTGTATTTATTTTGGTCCAGCACCGGCAATCCCTGGCGGGTAAGCAGCAAAGCCACCGGCCCGTCTTGATGCTCTAAGGTATATTTCCACGCTTGGGCCGTCTCGTTTGCATCAGCCGGCCTGAACACAATCAAATTCGGTATCGCCCGAAGGCTCGCCAGCTGCTCTACTGCTTGATGCGTTGGCCCATCTTCGCCGACACCAATACTGTCATGGGTGAACACGAATATGGTCGGATACTTCGACAAAGCTGCCATACGAATCGCCGGCCGCATATAATCACTGAATACTAAGAACGTCCCGCCGTATGCCCTGGCCAGACCGCTGACGGAAATCCCGTTCATTATAGCGCCCATCGCATGCTCTCTGACGCCGTAACGAATATATCTGCCGTCCCGCACATCTTTTTGGAAATCCTTGACACCGGCAAACCTCGTATTGTTTGAAGGCGTCAAATCCGCCGAGCCGCCCAGAATCAGCGGCAGTTTCGGCATCACTGCATCCAGAACTTTTCCTGAAGCTTGGCGTGTCGCAATGGAGCTGCCTGCCTCAAACTTCGGCAATAGCTCATCAAGGTCAACGCCCAGTTTGCCCGCTGCACCGTCACGGAATTGTTGCGCAAGCTCCTGATGACTCTGAGCGTACTTTTCAAACATCTTGTTCCACGTCTTTTCTGCCCTTGCTCTTTTTTGGCCAGCTTTTCGCATATACTCCGAAACCTCTTCAGGAATATAAAAGGTTTTTTCAGGGTCCCAGCCGAATTTTTCCTTAACTAATTTGATTTCATCCTCACCCAAAGGAGCACCGTGCGCACCGGCGGTATCCTGCTTGTTCGGACAGCCATAAGCAATATGTGTCCGGAGTTTTATTATTGTTGGCCGTTCTTTTTCTCTCTTTGCTCGCCGCAGGGCCTTCTCGAAAGCAATCATATCATTGCCGTCACCATCGACGATTATCACATTCCAGCCGTAAGCCTTATAGCGCTTCACCACGTCTTCGGTAAAGGAAAGCTTTGTCTCACCGTCAATCGAGATGTGATTGTCATCGTAAATAACAATCAGATTATTCAAACCTAAATGTCCCGCCAGCGAACAGGCCTCCGCAGATACTCCCTCCTCCAAATCGCCGTCACCGGCAATTACATAAATCATATAATCGATAACGGGAAAACCATCCCGGTTGAAATAGCGTGCCAAATACTTCTGGGCTATCGCCATTCCTACCGCATTAGAAATTCCCTGTCCTAACGGCCCGGTCGTAACTTCAACACCGAGCTCCGGGCGGCGTTCCGGATGCCCCGGCGTCTTGCTGCCCCATTGGCGGAAATTCTTCAGCTCTTCCAGGCTTAAATGATAGCCGGTCAAATGCAGCAGCGAATACAGCAGCATACTGCCGTGCCCTGCCGAGAGGACGAATCGGTCTCGCCCTTGCCATTGCGGCTCGGCCGGATTATACCGAAGATGTTTTGTCCAGAGAATATATGCCGCCGGTGCCATTCCCATCGGCATACCCGGATGGCCGGAGTTGGCCTTCTGGACTGCATCAACAGACAGAAACCGGATTGTTTGAATGCAAAGCTCATCAAGTTCGGATAGACCCGGGTTTTTTATGGATACCTTCATCGTTACCGACCTTTAATAAGGGTTTCTAATGCATCTTTGTTGATAATAACGAAGAAAGTAGAGTAACTCAAAGCCCTCATTCCTGCAAGAGTTTTGTTACTTTGATTCTGGGGGGCTAACCGCAGGTCAAAAAAGCATTGACTCGACATTGCCCCCGCCGCAAACCGCTTTTGTTGCTAACGCTTAACGCAGCATTTCAACCACTATCCCTGCGACTTCATTGCAGGCTTTTTTCCGAACCAATGGTTCAGCCAGATGGATAAGCGCATCGCTGGTTTGAGCCAGTTTATCACTATCTTCCAAGAGCAGCTCTATTGCTGCCAAAATAGGTTTAATCGAGCTGAAATACGGCATAAATTCCGGCACTAAATCCTTGTTTGTCAGGATGTTAACGAGAGAGAGGTATTTTGTTGTTAGCAGCCATCGCCCCAGCAGATGCCAGAGGATTTTGCTGGATTGATACATTATCACCATAGGACAGCCAACCGCTGCGACTTGCAGGGTGGCACTGCCGCTGGCCACAATTGCAAAATCAGCAGCGCGGGCAGTTTCGCTGATTGAGCCGATGGTGTATTTACACTGAAAACCGGGAATTTGAGCGTTTTGGAGGGTTTTTTGCCTGTCGGCGTCGACGGCCACGGTGGTGAAAGTGGCGTTAGGATATTTTTGCTTCAGGCGGGTCGCTATTGTCTGCATCGGGACCCAGAGCGTATTTATTTCGGCGGCTCGCGAGCCGGGCAGGATGGCAAAACGAGCGTTTTCAGCACTGAAATCGATGTATTTTTTTCTATAAGGGGTCAAAGGGGGATTTAATTCGTCGAGCATAGGATTGCCCACAAAGGTCGTATCGATACCCCTTTGGCTGAACCAGTCCTGCTCGAAAGGTAGTATACAGCAGAGCTTATCGCAATATTTTCGCAGTTTATGGATGCGCCAGCCGGCCCAGCTCCATAACTGGGGGGCGACGTAGAAGAGGGTTTTAAGACTTGCTTTTTTTGCAGCTTTTGCGATGTGGAAGTTGAAGGCAGGGGAATCGCAGACAATAACCAAATCGACTTTATTGCTTTTCAGGAAACGACTTATGCGTCTTATAAGTTTGTAAAAATAGCCAGCGTGGCTGAAGGCATTATAAATCATCGCAGCTCTGGCGACGGTGGTTTCGAGAAGTTTACAGCCGGCGGCGGCCATTTTTGGGCCTCCTACGCCGACGAATTCGATGTTGTAAGTGCTTTGTTTTAGGGTGGTTATAAGAGCTGCGCAATGGGCGTCGGCACTTGGCTCGGCGGCGCTTATAAAGATGCGATATGTCCTGTTTGTTTCGGGCATAACTACAGGTATTATCGGGATTTGGCGGATTTGGGCAAGGATTTGTCGGCTGGCAGAGGTAAATTTTGCGAGATATTTTCAATCAAATGCGCCTTAAGATGGGGGGCTTGGGCAATATGGTATAGAACCAAACGCGCAAGTTTATGTAAGAAACGTTCGAAAACGTTTGAAAACGTTTGAAAATATTCGAAAACTATATAGAAACGTTTGAAAATTGATATGAAACGTTTGAAAATACTCGACAATTTTTTACCTATATGCGCATTTGATTGAAATTTTTTTTAGCCACGAAAAAGCACAAAAAATACAAAGAGAAATTAAGCGCAGGTTGCCCAGATTAACACGGATTTTTGGCAGGAAATTTCCGGCTTGAGTTTGGCGAGAATTGGGGGATAATTGATTTATCAACAGGAGGTGGAAGGCGTGGAGAATTTTGAGTTTTTAGTATTAAGTGTTAAGATGATTTAGCTGCCTCGACCCTCTGGTCGCAAGGGGGACGGTAATTATAAGGTTCAGTTTAACGTTTAAAAAATACTGGAGTCTTTTTTCAAGGTGGTCGTTATGAAGATGAACAGAAGAGATTTGTTAGCCGGTATCGGCAGTATGGGCGCAGGAATAGTTCTAAGCGGCTGTTCCGGTGCAAACGGGCCAACACGAGCGCCACGACGAGATGAAGAGGCGATGGGCGGCGAAGTTACGGCGACGGAAGATTTGATGCGTGAGCATGGAGTTTTGCGCCGGGCGTTGTTTGTGTATAGTGAAGCAGCTGCGAGGCTGCGCAGTGCCTCATCGGTCGTTGTGCTTGATGCACTTTATAAAACGGCCAGACTCTTTCGTGCCTTTGGTGAAGAATATCATGAGAAGAAACTGGAAGAGACATATATCTTTCCGGCGGTCAAAAAGACAGGCGGCGAAGCAGCCAGCTTGACTGATACTCTCGTCGCTCAGCACAGCCGAGGGCGGGAGATAACCGACTACATTCTTGCCGTGACGAAAGTGGCGAGATTAGATCCCAACAATGCTGAGCCATTGGCACGGGTGATGGAGTCGATGGTGCGTATGTATAGGCCGCACGCGGCGCGAGAGGACACGATTGTTTTCCCGGCGTGGAAACAGACTCTCAC
>Ga0315282_10002349_pt1 | contig 34997 bp, 30 predicted proteins | sample YL17G07_20_MG_FD_203693 | JGI IMG/M metagenome (GOLD analysis project Ga0315282, IMG submission 203693) | Sediment microbial communities from Yellowstone Lake, YNP, Wyoming, USA - YL17G07_20 | ecosystem: Environmental > Aquatic > Freshwater > Lake > Sediment | place: USA: Wyoming | collected...
ATGTAGTCCGCCCAGTACTCTTTGTCTTTCTTAGTCTCGCTGAACCGCGAAGCCAACTCCGTCTACCTTACCCCACAGTGTGGTATGGTATGATCTCTTAGGTTTTGTCCCACGTGGTGGTAATTGGGCGTTTACCCCGTCAAAGCATCCCCATTACCGGCAAAGGACAGAAACGATGCCTATGAATTATCCCATAGGGTGTAGATGCAGGTGGACAATGGACACGCTTGGGCTGATCAACGACAACTATGTGGTGTATTTTGAATCAGGTGGTTTCGCTGGTTGCGGCTGGGCTGGCAACGGTGGAAGAGGAGGAGGTATGTTTAACGTTTTTGAGAGGAGGATCGCTTCAGCCATTGATGCATTGGAAACGGCTTGAACGATTGCTAAGGGTGGCGGCTTCTGTTGCTTACTCTCGTCCAGTATCCTCTTTATTTCGTCACTCTCGCCATTGATATGTGCCCGCCCTCTAATGCTGATTTGAGCGATCGATGGAACAAAATTCACCGTAAAGACGAAAGGAGCCTCAACCATCACATCAGACTTACCTTCGAACCCAAGCACATTGATATTCACGGCGATGTGGACCTGTGGAGGCATAGGCTTAGCCACATCCCACAACCGTTCTCCCGATAGGTTCGTGACAAAAACGTTCACCGTTAGCATAACGAGTCCTCTATCGCCTCGTACGACGATCCACATGCTTTAAACCTTGTCTTCTCAGCCTCCCGCGCCGACGCCTCCTAACGCCGTGTGAACCACCAACAGGTTTTCGACCCTTACCACGCCCACCGCGCGGGACCTTCAACCGCTCGACGATAAGTCTCTCACCCTCTACCCTCACACTTACTTGGTCACCCTCCAAAAAAGGGAAGCTAGAGTCATCCGTCAATTTTGTTGGAAGATATATCCTAGGAGACCGGTATACGATTCCCTCTTTCTTTCCCCATTTCTTTGCTACGGCAAAGTGGGTAAGTATTCGCATTACCATTTACATTACCATTTATCTACGTATTTACTTATTACTATAAAATACTTTCGAAAACGGCGTACCCATACTTCTCAGGAGGCAGGCCTCCGAAGCTTTTCTCGAAAAAAAACAAAAAAGCAAGAAAACCGCCAAACCCGTCGGCAAAGCGCTCGCAAGCGAAGGGTGACACTTCTGACATAGAATAGCTTCTCTTGAGCCTAGACGGAGTCAACACTATGCGGAAACCGTAGCTGGATCAGAACGGTCGTAACAGCTCGATGTGGACTTTCACTCGAGCTCCGTGGCCACCAAGTACACGCCCGAAATAATGAAAAGGATGAGAACTGACGGATTGAACCAAGATGCGAAACCTGACACCAGGAGGACCATCAGAAGTGAAAGGTCTATCCAGCCGCCTCTGGATTTTGGAAGCAGCTGTCCAGCGTTCATGCCCAAGCGCCTTGCAATGAAGAGTATGGCGATCACACTGGAGGTGATCAAGATTAGGTGGAAGAACGTAACGGCGAATAGGACTCCACCAATGGGTTTCGTTCCGCCTGGCAATGGAATTGGAATTTCCTTGTAAAAGACTGGAAGGGTCAAAGCTTCCAAGACTGCATCTATGGCCAGAATAACGATCGTGGGGATTATGATAGCGAATCTTTGTTTGTTCGTGTGAGGTCCGCCTCGGATTCCGCAGATTCTGGTGACGCTGACTTTAAAAACATAACTGTTTCCAGCCTAGGGTTCCTAGCGTCTATTACAGTATTCGGTGCAACAAGACATATTTAGAGTTTGAAGATTCTACTTCTAGAATCTGCGGTTGAGGTGTGTAAGGATTGGCTGACGATGCAAAGTACACGATAGAAGTAAAACAGGTCGAGAAAGTCTTGAAGGCTTCTAAAGAGAGTCTCCAAGCCCTCAAGGGGGTCGTGGGAGGCAAACAGATGGCGCGGATGAAGAAGGAAACAGTAGACTGCCCGGTGATGACGAAAACCGTGTGTTTCGTAGACTGCTTCGCCTGCACGAATTTTCTGAGAAGGCTTAAGGGAACTGTGCATTGCAAAGGAGACCCATTGCCCTAACAGTTGGAAACAAGTTACGAGAAAAAGTTAGTCTGCTGTTTTTAACAATGGAATGTAGTCTGGATCATGGTTGGAAGATCTATTCAACCGTTCTTAGGAAAAAAGAAGAAAAGTTTGCAGGCTTGCGATAGCGCTACTGCACAACTTCTCCTGTAGCGAATCTATTCCCTACGCGAGTGACCTTTATCTTAACGTGGTCACCTGGCTTCGTATTCGGCACGAAGATGACGAAACCCTGTACACGCGCGATCCCTTCTCCACGTCTACTGGTTTCTTTGATGTCAACTTCATATTCCTTGCCTTCTTCGACAGGTTTCTGGAATGGTCTATCGCCGAAACGTCTTCTTTCAAAACTCAAACGTCTCACCTCGCTCGGATTGGAACAGCTAGCTACGGGAGAAAACAGTAGCGGCGGACTGAAAAACGGCTGCTAGCTCTTCCCCTACGTACCTAACTTCATTTCTTAGCGTCATTGACTGCTTGATATAAAGTTTGTTTGATTGACACCAATTTATCTGAAACTCTCCACTACTCTAACTCATCTGGGAACCGTCGTGTTCAAGCAAGTTTTTTATATTCAATGGTTGCTCAGAGTCGCAACTTCGTAAGTGAATCTAACATGGCCTGGGCATTCGAAACGACTGTTTTATGGGCTATAATAGGCACAGCTGTGGGGGCTCTCATATATGCGACGCTGTTGGCGCGTCATACACTAAGAGAACCCACTGGAACTGGCAAGATGCTCCAAGTGTGGAAGGGAATATCAGAAGGAGCAAACGCCTACCTGAAGAAACAATTCAGATCAATAGTCTCAGTCATTGCGATTCTAGCCATTGCACTCTATGCCTCCGCAGCCTTGGTGGGTGGCACTCCCGCCATCTCCATCGGAAGAGCAGCGGCATTCCTTATGGGCGTAACCTTCTCAGGACTCGTCGGATACCTCGGAATGAATATGGCTGTTAAGGGGAATATTAGAGTGGTCGAGGCTTCGCGTAGAAGCTTTCAAGACGCCCTGAAGATCGCCTACAGATCTGGAACCATAACTGGAATGTTGACTGATGGGCTGGGCCTTTTTGGTGGCACCTTGATCTTCATGATTTACTTCAAAGACGCGCCTGAGGTTCTTTTGGGGTTTGGTTTGGGCGGCACCCTAATCGCCTTGTTCATGCGAGTCGGTGGAGGGATATACACCAAGGCGGCGGATGTGGGAGCTGACCTCGTTGGAAAAGTTGAGAAAGGCATCCCGGAAGATGACCCACGCAACGCCGCCGTTGTCGCTGACCTAGTCGGAGACAATGTGGGCGACTGTGCAGGTATGGCCGCAGACATTTTTGAATCATATGAGGTTACGATCGTATCTGCGATGATACTAGGTCTTGCACTGTTGCCTTTCGATGCGAAATGGATTATCTATCCGCTTATGGTTAGGGCTGTTGGTGTGGTGAGTACTATCATTGGAACTTACTCAGTATCTCTTTGGCCTCAAAAGATGGTGAAGGGTGATGCGTTCAAGGCCATGGACCTCTCATACGATCTCTCGGCAGCTATATCGGTTGTAAGCTTCTTCATTCTTGCACATTTCTATGTTCATGATCTCAGAGTCTTCGCAGCCACGGCTGTCGGAATCTTCCTAGCCATTGGATTCAATAAGATCACAGACCACTTTACAAATCCCAATAAGAAACCTATCGACGAACTTGCACGATCCTCACGAACAGGCGCCGCAACAGAGATACTTGGAGGGTTATCACTCGGTTTTGAGTCAACGGTCTGGAACTTATTGATCATATGCATAGCGATACTTGTTTCAGTTTTTGTCTTCTCAAGTTCCTCTGTCGTATTCATAATGTATGGCGTAGCTCTTTCTGGAATAGGGATGCTTACACTTACCGGCAACAATGTCTCTATGGATGCTTTCGGTCCCATCGTCGACAACGCCAACGGAATAGGAGAGATGGCCGGTGTGGAACCCGAGGCTAGAAAGATTATGGCTGACCTTGACGCTTCAGGGAATACAACGAAAGCGGCAACAAAGACAATAGCAATTGCATCAGCTGTAATCGCAGCCGTCTCACTGTTCGGCGCGTTTACTGAGACAACGGGACTGCAAAAAGTTGGGTTAAACATCTCTGATCCGATAGTCTTTGTTGGATTGCTAATCGGAGGTGCCTTGCCATTCCTGTTCAGCTCAAGTGCTATACGTGCAGTAAGCAGAGCGGCGGGGACCATCATTGAAGAAGTACGATCCCAGTTCAAAGTTCCCGGCGTTCTGGAAGGAACAGTCACACCCAACTACGCCAAAGTCGTAACCATATGCACCTCAGCAGCCCAGAGGGAACTTATAGGTCTCGCAATCATGGCGATATTTACGCCTCTAGCGATTGGATTCTTGCTAAAGCAAGCAGCTCTGGGAGCCTTCCTAGCAGGAATAATCGTAACAGGCCAGCTCCTAGCCGTGTTCATGGCATCGTCCGGAGCTGCCTGGGACAACGCCAAGAAGAAGATTGAAGATGGATTCTATGGCGGGAAAGGCTCTGAACAACATAAGGCATCTGTAACTTGCGACACAGTAGGCGATCCACTCAAGGATACTTCGGGACCTGCACTGAACCCAATGATCAAGGTCATTAACCTCATCTCGCTCATCTTCGCGCCATTGATCATAAAACTCGCTGAGCAACCACTCCTTGCTGGCGCTCTGGGATCTATACTCGTAATATCGATAGCCATCGTAGTCTGGTATGGTAAGCGCGAAGGTGCTTTCACAAAGATTCAGACGGAAACCAGAACTTAGAACGTACATAGATCTTAGTCGGCTGGGTGCCTTGGCGAGTGACACAACTCAATTCCCATTTTGAAATGTTATAAGTTAAGAAAGTTCCAAGGTACAGGCTGAACCACCCTCAGATGGGAAGTCTGTGGAGCGTAGAAAGACACATGATCTATGAAATTGAGAAGATAGTCGCCAGAGAGATTCTTGATTCGAGAGGGAACCCAACTGTAGAGGCAGACGTTTGCACGAGAGGCGGGTGCCTAGGCAGGGGTGCTGTGCCTTCAGGAGCCTCCACTGGGATTCATGAGGCGCTCGAACTTAGAGATGGGGACTCGTCTAGGTACGGAGGCAAGGGCGTGTCAAAGGCTGTTGAGAACGTCAATGGTGAGATAGCCAAAGCTGTTGTTGGCCTTGATTGTACAAACCAGGAGCTAATCGACAAGACGATGCTCTGTGTTGATGGAACCGAAAACAAAGGGAAACTAGGTGCCAACGCTATTTTAGCAGTTTCTATCGCGGCCGCGAAGGCTGCTTCACATGCATTGGGCATGCCTCTGTACAGATATTTGGGGGGTATCAAAGCAAAGAAGCTTCCAGTGCCGATGATGAACGTGATAAATGGAGGTAAACATGCGGGCAACGAGTTGAATATTCAAGAGTTTATGATCATCCCCGTTCGTGCAAAATCGTTCAAGGAAGCCCTTAGAATGGGAGTTGAAACATACCAGCAACTAAAGGAGATACTCAAGAAAAAGTACGGTGCATCCGCGGTAAACGTTGGAGACGAAGGTGGGTACGCTCCTCCGATGAAGACTACAAGCGAGGCGCTTGAAGCGCTTGGAAAGGCTGTTGAGACAGCAGGCTACAAAGCTGGAAGAGACATCTTCTTAGGGATAGATTCTGCATCAAGCAGTTTCTACGATATGGGCTCCAAGAAGTATAAGATCGATGGCAAAGCCTTGGCGCGTGAAGAGATAATTGACTACTACAAAGACATGTGCGCCAAGTATGGTGTTCTTTCAATTGAAGATCCGCTGCATGAGGATGACTTTGAAGGATTCGCCGAGGCCACGAGTAAGCTTTCGGGTGTGCAGATAGTCGGCGATGATCTATTCGTTACAAACGTGAAGCGACTTGCCAGGGGCATCTCGATGGGTGCGGCGAACGCTCTACTACTCAAAGTGAATCAGATAGGAACATTGTCTGAAGCCGTGGCGGCTGCTAACTTGGCCTTTGAACATGGCTACCGGGTGGTGGTAAGTCATAGATCCGGTGAGACTGAGGATCCAGCGATTGCAGATATTTCTGTTGGGCTCGGAGCTCAAATGATTAAGACTGGCGCTCCAGCTAGAGGAGAAAGAACTGCGAAGTACAATCAACTTCTGAGAATTGAAGAAGAGCTTGGTTTGGCAGCAGAATATTGGGGAAAGGATCTGGCAAGAACCTAGTTTCTAAGTGCAGGTCAAGACGTTTAATTGGTTTAGACTGCTTCGAAACGTATCATGCCGAGACGGCGGGATCGGACACTTCGTCTATCGGCCGTGAGGTTCTGATGACGCGGACAAATTCAGAAGTTGATCGAGTTGACTAGGTCATACACTGTTGTGGCGATTGATGGATTCCCGCTTGTGGAACTTGGGGACGATATTGGTGAGTTGATAGTGGCTTCCCTCACCCGTAATGGCATGATCCTCCAAGACGGGGATATCGTTGCCATCTCCCAGAAGATTGTGTCAAAGGCTGAAGGAAGATTGGTTAACCTAGAGCAAGTCACGCCCTCGAAACAAACAGAAGAGTTGGCGAAGGTCACACAGAAAGACCCCCGACTTGTCGAATTGGTTCTGAGAGAATCAAAAAGGGTTGCAGGGGTGGCGGAACATGCATTGGTTGTCGAGACTTCCACAGGCACTATTTGCCTTAACGCTGGAATCGATAAATCGAATGTCTCTGGAAAAGATACGTATTCACTTCTTCCAAAGGACCCAGACAGTTCTGCCCAACGAATAAGATCAAAACTACATGAACTCACCAAGAAGACTGTTGGCGTGATAATATGCGACACATACAGCAGGCCTTTTAGAAATGGGATAGTTGAGTTCGCCATCGGCTTGGCTGGAGTCAAGCCTTTCAAGGATTACAGAGGGACACGTGATCTTTTTGGAAACGAACTAAGGTGGAAACTAGTTGCGGTCGCCGATGAAATAGCAGCGGCTGCGGAGCTAGTGATGGGGCAAGGCACTGAAGCAACGCCAGTAGCCATAGTTAAAGGGTTGACCACGATCGATCTGACCAATGGTCCCGAATCAAGTGACCTCATCATGCCGACATCAAGAGACCTCTATAGGGGCGCAATCTGAAAGGCAGTAATGACAGACCCTTTGAACCCGCAAGTCACCCTTCTGGGCATCGAAGTAACTCAGACGGCACGCTCACTGAATGGGATAAACAATGTAATGATAGAGAATCATAGGGAATGCCTTCGAAAAACTGTTTTTTCGACTTCTGACTGTCAGTGGGCGGACGCTTGTGCGTGAGCGCGGGTCTCAACCAGTTTCTTCAGGTCCTCGGGTATATTTGGCTCGTACGCAACTCTGATTACCCATCGGAATACGTCTCTTTCAGTAACCATTCCCACAATTTTGTCGCCTTCTATAACAGGGAGTCGACGAATATCTTTCCTCACCATCTGTTCAACAGCCTCCCAAACTTGTGCCGAAGGCCCGATCGTTACAAGAGGCTTGGACATCACCTTTCCAACGACCATACCCATTACTTTTTGACCTTTTGCGGTCCTAGTCGATATGTCCCGCTCTGTCAGGATTCCCACAGGGTTTCCCTTATCAACTACAACTATGCTTCCGATTTTGTTCCTAACCATCGTTCGGAGAGCTTTGCCAACTTTTTCAGTTGGCTTTATCGATACTATCTTTGTAGACATTATCGCGGAAACGACTTCACTTTGTGGAGCAGAAGCGACCATACTTATCCTCTCGACACTTCATTTTACCCCTCAACATCTAAAAGGCTTTTGATCAGAACCCTTGTTTCTTGATCCTTTTGGAGTTGTTATAGCGAGGGGTCTAGTGGAACACATTCGACGCACATGATTCGGCATGGCTCACTGGATCGAATGCATAAATTGTGTTGCAGATGGCATGTTCAAAGATTGTCTTAAGCTTAATACCTAATCGCTGCACCTTTAGGATCGGCGTCCAACATTGCAAATTGGAATCCTTACGAGAAATCAAGACTCTTGGTGTGGAAGAAGGCTAAGGAAAGCCTTTGAAGACAGGCATAGAACCATCAGTCTCTTCAGTTTTCAGGATCTGGTCGCGAGGATCGGACGGACGCCAAAGGTATCCTTCATGAACATGGATCTGATATCGGACTTGTCGGCACTCTTTGTGAGACCAATTGGAAGAGGGTCGTTGGATGAGATAATATTCCAATTAGATGTCCTTCACACATTATCGGAAGGCGGCGTGCCTGTGATAAATGCACCAACGGCCATCGAAAGGGCTGTGGACAAGTATCGAGCACTTGAGTTCCTGAAATCAGCAGCAATTCCCGTACCCGGAACAATTGTCACTGAGAATGTGAACGAGGCGATACAAGCATTCAAGAGCTTTGGGGGAGAGGCAATCGTCAAACCGGTATTCGGTTCGCGTGGGATAGGCGCTGCACGAATATCCGACCCAGACATCGCAGAGAGAGTGTTTCGCACTCTCAGGTTCTATAAACACGTGATATACATTCAACAATTCATTTCACATGGAACGAGGGATATCAGAGCGTTCGTCATTGAAAACGAGGTTATCGCTGCCATGCGAAGAGAATCAAAGTCATGGAAAACAAATGTCAGCCAAGGAGCGAAACCTGTTGAATTTGATCCACCAGAAGAGTTGAGCAAGATGGCTGTGGAAGCAGCTAGGGTGATAGGTTGCGAGATAGCGGGTGTCGATGTAATGGAGAGTGATCAAGGCTTCATGATTAACGAAGTTAACTCGCAACCTGGATGGAGAGGTCTACAGTCAACCACGAAAACTGACATAGCTGGCAAGATAGCGGATTACGTAGTCTCTCGATCTAGATAGGACTAGGATAGTCAGACTACCAGCACCATCGACTAGCCCCCAAGCCAGGCGTTCGAATGTTTCCTACAAATCAAATTTCAAGTGAAGCTGCTCGGCCAGATTTCGCAGACTCTCCCAGACCTTGAAGTATAGCGGTATCCCGGTTTTTGTATACTGCTCTTCCAAATCCCATTCCTTTTCTCCGTGAATGTAAATTCTGCTCTGACCTTTGGCCTTACTTGACTCTTTGATAGACCTGATCATAGTATCCATGCGTTCTTTGAACTCGTCTAGGTCTGTGAAGGCATTGATATCGATGATGCCGAGGAAGTGTCCAATATTAGATGGTTTAGGATCCTCCGGGGTTCCGATATGAGGCCCATAAGCCGCGTTTGGCAATATGCCTGAAAGTATGTCAACAAGTAGGGATAGCCCATATCCCTTGTATCCCGCCGTCTCCTCTAATCCTCCCAGAGGCAAAAGGCCCCCACGTTTTGTCTTGTTTACACAACGCATTACAGTTCTCGCGTCAAGCGCAGGGTTGCCGTCTTCATCTATCGCCCAACCCATCGGCACAGGCTTTCCATGTCTCTGATAGACTTCCATCTTTCCGATTGGAACGACGCTCGAAGCCATGTCCAAGACGAATGGACGCTCATGCTTAGTGGGCACTGCGAAAGCCATGGGGTTCGTTCCAAGTATTGGTTCTATTCCAAATGTTGGCACAACGAGCGGCCAAGCGTTAGTCATGCAAAGTCCGATCATATCCTCTTTCAGAGCCATCATCGCATAGTAACCTGCAATTCCAATGTGGTTGCTATTCGTTACGGCTGCAAATCCGAAATGAGATTTCTTAGCCTTCTCAATGCATCGCTCCATCGACTTGTAAGCCACCACTTGCCCTAGACTGTTCTCTCCCTCTATGAGCAGACTTGTGAGCGTCTCCTTCTTTACGGTGAGTTTAGCCTCAGGTCGGGTCCATCCATTCATTAACCTCTTCGCGTACCTAGGCAATCTTGAGACGCCATGCGACTCGATTCCTCTCAGATCAGCTGAAACAAGAACGTCGGAAGTTATCTCGGCTTCTTTCTGTGGGACATTGAGTTTCTCCAATGTCTGCGTGCAGAACTCTTTTAGAGACTCGGCCTTTACAATTCTCTCCTGACGCGACAACTCATATCATCTCTATTTCTCAATGATGATCTGCTGACTAATATCCGGCCCCACATTTAGTTCTCAACAGATTAAAGAGCTTGTTCTGTTGCGCAAGGAAGATAAAACGAATGAATGGGGCTTGATCCTTTGCCAAACTTCAGGGTGTAATAATCATCGAGTTAGGCATGAGAATTGCAGATTAAGACTTCGTCGGGCCCATTCCTCAGACAGCGTGCATTCCCATTGTCGCTTTCAATACATTTGGGTTAATCCTTCCAGCAGTGTAGCTGGCTCCTGTTCTCACATTGTTTATTGTTACTACGGCTGGGGCGAAAAGGTTGGGGTCAATACTGTAAAAGTCGTATTTGACAGCCTTGAGGATTTCGAAGAAAGGTTTTCCGTACTCCTTGGCGGTTGATGATGGCGCTCTCATCACGAAATCCTTCAGTTTCTCGTCGTCTTCAAAATCTACTGTGTAGTAGGCTTCTCCGCCGTAGTAGATAGCGTCGTTTGTTCGGCCCATCGCCTTTTGAGCTTTTGGGTGGATCGGAGCTATTGGTGCGTATCCGCAACCATAAAGAATCTTCTTAGGGTCGAATCCGATTTCCGTCAGTTTGTGAATTCCTGTTTCAACGATCCTGCCTGAGATCTGAACCGATCCAGCAATTGAGGATGTAGGAGCCACCATCAGAGTCAGACTCTCAGGGGAAACGCCACATTTCTTGCTGAGATAATCGATCGCTTCTCTTGGTGGTTTTGAATCCGACTCTAGAATCAGAACAGCCTTTTCTGACTTGTCTTCATATTCAATTTTTTCATAGAGTTCCTTAGGCTTTAGAGCGAGTGCGCGTCCTGGACCGGAGCCCATTGCAGAGTAGTTCTCAGTCTTGATCTGCCATCCTGCAAATTGTGAGCCGAGTGTGGCGATCGCTGGATATCCTGTCTCGACGAATATGCTTGGAAGCGAGACATCTCCATACTTAGCGTGGAAGAGTGAGGCTTTGCCGAGTCCAGCTAAGCATAACTCAGTCATTGCGATGCCTGCGCCGTAGCCTCCAGGTCCTTTCACACCAGCGTCAAGAAGCATTGTGCCTACGGAATCTTTTTCCACGATTATCCCGAGGCGGTTCTTGTCCCTCACAATCTCTTCGACAACTCTCATAGCCGCTTGATTGACACTTATGGACAACTGCTAATCCTCCAATGTTTCGACATATGATTCACACCACTTCAGCTGAGGATTGCTCGAAACCTTCACAGATAGTCGTCCGCTTCCATTCTCATTCACATCCCCTAGAAAGGTGTAGAATGGCCCCGAGAGTTTCTCTTCTGTCACCTTCACCTTGTCTCTTATCTCTTCGAAGACGAAACTTGGCAAGATCGATGGGAGGCTACCAAGTACAACGACTTTGCCTCCGGTCATCTGTGCGCCAGCTCTTCCCTCACAATCGCCTTCAACCAGAACCGTTCCATTACTCATGTGAACTCCTGGAAAGGTTCCAGTCTTTCCTTTTACTCTTACCAGGCCGCCTCTCATCCAGCATCCTATCTCGGCTCCAGCATTACCTTCAATTACTATGGATCCACCCTTCATGCCATTTCTGCTTCCACGGTAGGCTGAACCAACAAAGTCTCCAGCGTTTCCATGAATCTCGATAGATCCACCTTTCATCCTCGATCCGACCCATGATCCAGCATTACCATTCACAATGATCCTTCCACTAGCCATCTCCTCTCCGAGATGCATGCCAACGTCTCCCTTCACTTCTATCGAACCGGTCATCATTCCACGACCTATTCTTCGAACCTTCTTCATATCTCCTACAAGCCTTATTTCCAGATCGTCCGATGAAGTGTGGGCGTCGCCTTCCACAGTAAAGATGTCTGACAGGTGGATCTTCCTATTTCCTTCCCATAGTTCAAATGAGAGGATTTCTTCGTTTGTCTTATCACCGAGAATATCAGGCGATATGCAAGAAGCATCTACGGGAACCTTTAGCGGACGTTTCAGTCTGAAAGTGATCTCTTTCAAGTTTACGATCCTGCCACGGTCTCGATTTTCTTCGATGCCAGAAGATATTCTTCGCCTATCGGATAGTTGCTCATCTGCATCGTATAGTAATCTTCGAACTTCCGTTCAAGGTTGGAAAGCATCTTTTCGTATGTGTCTTGCGGCACCTTTGGATCTACCCAGAATGTCTTTCCGGGAACGGTATCCACGACCTCACCGTTCTTGACGAGGATCTTTCCTTCCTTTATTGTGTAAACGGCTTTTCGAAAGGCTCGTCGAACAAGTTTGTATTGTCTTGACGGATTGATTGTTGTTGGATCTATGGCGTATATGGAGATGTCACCGTCGGCTCCTAATCCCAAGTGTCCCTTTTGCTTCAACCCTAGTGTCTTGGCTGTGGCGGCTCTGGTTGCGATCGCAATCTCGTAGAAAGAGTACTCGCGATCTAGGCCTGGCACGTCTAGACGTCTGTGCGCGCTCTTGTTCAATTTTCGTGCGACTCTTCCCCTCGCTTCTCTACTCATCAGCCAAGCTATGATACGGGGGTATTCAGTAAACGGTCCGGCGTTGGGATGGTCGGTCGTCATCTGCACACGCCAAGGGTCTTTTATCATAAGTGCAAGCTCAAGGCCGATCCCCCATTGGATGCAATTCACATAGTTGCTTTTCTTGTAGTGGAAGGGAACTATCCCGCCTCCTGTCTCCGCTTCCACATCCGTATTCGCCCATTTGTTCCCAGAGATCAGATGAAGGAGAAATTGGAACGACCCATCCGCCGTCATCGTCGTTGTGTCTGTAAATATGATCTGTCCTATGTCTATGTCAACATGCTCATGTTTGTTAACATAGTCCGCGATCTCAGGGGCACCCGAAGCTACGTTGATCCAGTCGGTTCCACTTCGCCCAGTAAACTGGACGTGGGTTATGTGGATGATCGGCTTTCCTCCATGGTATAAGTCGCGTACGCAGTCCATCGTCTTAATTGTGGTTTCATAGTTTCCAGCTCTTGCCAAATCATTCGTGTGAACATGGATAGGGTGGGGAAGGTTCAGATACGTATTGATCTTGCAAAGGCCACGAACGATCTCTCGTGGGGTAATGTCGAATCTTGGTACAGGATCATCCAGCCCCGTGAGGTATTTTCCCCATCCCCAAGCCTCGACGCCTCCCGGGTTGACGAGTTTTATTGCGTAACCTTTTGTGGCTTTCAACATCCACGCCACATACGCTGCGCATTCCTCTAACTTTCCTTCTCTCAGATAATCCATGACGAACCAGTTATTTCCCAGAAGTGGAAAACATCCTTTGTCGATCATTGGAGTATCATTCAATTCTTCATGGGTGTGTCGAGTCTTCATCGGAGGGGTGGCAGGTTCGAAGACGGTGGTGTATCCCATTCTAGCGTATCGGTATCCTGTAGTGAATGTGGAAGGTATGGATCTGCCCACTCCAGCCCTTGTAATTGATGTTCTTGATTCAACATCTCGCTCATGATCTTCAGGTCGAATCATCCTAGCCAAGTTCACTTTCGATCCTGCGATATGAGAGTGAATGTCAACTCCACCGGGCATAACGATCATACCGGAAGCGTCAACCAATTTGGCTGATGAGCCGACATCGTCCACAACGATTCCATTTCTTATGGCGATGTCCATTTTCTCTCCATTGATACGGTTCAAAGGGTCGTAGACGTATCCGTTGCGTACCAAGAGTTCCGACATGTTACTATGCTCCCTTCAAGCTCTTTACGCGGTCGAGGATAGCTCTCAAGACGTCGACATCTGACTTGACGCTTTGAGGAGGGTCTAGAAGCTTCTTACATTCAAGAACAACACCATCCATTCGGTATAGTGATCCACTTGCCTCGATGCCCATTATTGCTGTCGGAAAGGCTACATCGGAGACCATCGTGGTTGCTGTTACATGCGGATCCATAGTCACCAGCGGGATCTCTGAGAGATACTTCGCCACTGAGTATGGCAGATGCGATACAGGGTCGGATGATACCACAAGCGCTGCGTCGCATTCTCTTCTTGACAAGATGTCGACTGCAGATGTCTCTCCGGGATTATAGAACGGGTATCCTCGACTTAGATCGACCGCATATGGATATCCAGTTATCCAAGAGGTGACCTCGTTCGCACCACACACGTTGAAATGGCCTCGCATAGGCATGATCAAAAACTTCGTCGACCTGTTTAAATCTCGAACCAGCGAAAGTGCTGCATCTAAGTTTCTACTCTTGCCGCGACTCATGGTTAAGCCGACGCCATAGAAAATTATCCCGAATTCACATCTAACTAATAGGTCTGCTAGTTCTTCGATTCTTTCTGAGCTTACGCCTGCAATAACCTGCTGCTCCAGCTCCTCTCCTTTAACCGCCATTCTCAAAGCGCTTAGAAGCTCATAGTCTCCGTTCGGTTCGATTTGGATGAATAGATCAGCCATCCTCGCAGTGTCAGTCTTTCTCACGTCGACAACAATCATTTTCCTTTCTTTTCGTCCTTCTCTAAACCTTCCTTTGCTCAGGACTGTATATCTCGCGATATGCCTTGGATGAGCGTGAATGGGGTTCGCTCCCCAATAAACAACAACATCAGCCCTATGTCTCACCTCACCCAAGGTGCAGGTTGAGACGCCGATATCTTGGGCGCCTATCAGACCCGGTCCATGACAGAAACCAGTATTATTGTCGACGACGCCACCTACCAGTTCAGCCAGCTCAACACCAATGCATGTCGCTTCTGCACTTGTAAGACTCCAACCCAATAGTATCGGGTACCTGGATTCTGAAAGTATCGTCGCAGCCTTGCAGACCGCCTCGTCAAATGAAGCACATTTCAATTCACCGTCGCGTCTTATCATAGGTGAACTGTAGCGTTGAGCATGTTGTTCCAGGAACTTGCTTATCGAGACAGCGCACGCATTCTTGGCTTCAATTATCTTCCCATCTTTGATTCTTATTTGTAGATCGTCGCATCCCGTTCCACAGATTGTGCAGACAACATCGGAAATGATCTTTTCACTCAAGGCAGTCACTTCTCACTGTATAGATTCTTGACAAGAGTCTCCAGGGTTGGGACTTCTTCCTTGAGTGCAGGAGAAACTTCTGCCTCGATACCCTTCAGTGATGGCATGCCACTTCCATGCGTCTCAGGATCTGTTAGGCGATTCGCCCAAGGACCATAGGGCATAAAAGCGATACCTTTCGGCAGACTCTGTTTCGACGTGTACGCCTTTACAACAACATCTCCGAAGTCTGTCTTAACCCTGACATTTCCACCTTCCGGCACAGCTAGAATATTCATGTCGTCGGAGCTTAACTCGCAGATAGCAACACTTTGAAAATACTGCTGAGAAAACTTGCCCAGTTCTTTCCCTTTGCCCTGTCCTATGCTTCTTCCCGAAACAAGTCTAACCTTCACTAATGTCATCTTTAGCAACCAGTCCAAAACGTTTCGTATTGGTCGAATCGTGCACTCTTAAGATTTGCCAAGTGCCGAACAACTCACATGCATAACCTGCCAATTCTTAGGTTAGACCTTAGAATATAGATAGTGTATCCTGAAAACTTGATTCGCCTAGAGGGATATCTAACGCGCACTAGTGGAACTGGATTGTCTCCAAAATCAACGAAGAGCGCTAAAGTTGCTTTCGTAGCAGTATTTGGGGCTCTTCATGCAATGTTGTCTCTTTTCCCAGGCTTATGGCGGAGATGGAGTATAGTAATGATACCACTGGAGGGCATGATCGGTGGTCCCGTTCTAGGTGCATCAGCAGCAATCATTGGTGTTGTAGTGGGCCGCGTGGCCAAACCCGAGTTCTTCTTTGTTGAGAACTTCTTCGGCATAGCTGAAGCTGTAGGCGCGATGGCTGCAGGATTCCTCTTTACAAGAAGATGGAAGGGGGTACTAGCCATCTACATATTTCTCCTGGGCGCGTTCCTGCTCCATCCCCTCGCAAAAGTGATACCACTATGGACCCTTTGGAACGTCTACCTTGCGTTTCTAATGATTCTTCCAGCAGCGTACTTCGTGAAGAGGTTAAGTGATGGGAAGAGGGGCGCAAAGATCCTCTTTCCCGCGATCGCTCTAACAACTTTCGTATCAGTCGAGTTGGATGTAATGATCAGAGTATTCATGCTAATTGTTCTAGGATTGTATCAGGTCTATCCGATTCCAATAGACCTGCTCCCACAAATATTCATTGTCGGAGCCTTCACGACACCGGTGGAAGCTGTATACGCCGTTGTAGCATGCACTGTGGTCGGCGTCCCGCTACTGATCTCGCTCAAGAAGAGCGGTCTCACACAGTAGCAGCCTGCATAGACTCAGATCCGTCGTAAGTTTCATCGCGTATTGAGAGTGTTTCAGAAAACATGTTTCCTAGAGAACGGAAAACATCAATAGAGGGGCAAAAGATGATATTGATTAGTCATACTCTAAGATATCGAACTATGTTCTGAATAGTTTTCCGGAGTTTTGAAGTCTTGAATGTCAAACGAGATGTCAGGAGTCCAAGCCAGACTGAGAAGGAGATTCGAAATCTCAACCAATTCTTAGACGGTATACTGGATAATGCCTTCGATAACACTTGGCTTCAGGTGCTAGACGAGAAAGCCAACGTTAAGATCTGGAACAAAGCTGCTGAAGTAATTAGCGGTTACTCGCGAGAAGAAGTCATCGGAAGTGGCAAGATATGGAAGTGGCTCTACCCAAACGAGAAGCATCGAAAAGAGATTATGACAAGAATCGCTGCCATCATGAAGAAGGGTGAAGTTGTAGAGGACTTTGAAACTGAAATTAGACGAAAAGACGGTCAGAATAGGATTATCCACTGGCACCCCCGTGACATAGTAGATGAAAATAGTCGTTCAATCGGTTCAATTGCACTCGGTACCGACGTTACCGAGCGCAAGAAGATTGAAGAGGCTCTGCGGGAGAGCGAAGAGCGATTCCGTATAGCTGCTCAAAGTGCCAGTGACTTGGTCAACGAATGGAATATTGTTACAGGCGTTGTCAGCTGGTTTGGAGATGTTGATGAGAAACTTGGATATGCTCCAGGCGAGTTTCCTAGAACTATAGATGCATGGGAGAAAGCTCTACATCCAGACGATCATGATCGTGTAATGGCCGCAGTTGAACGACACTTCAAGACTGGAGAACCTTACTGTCAAGAGTATCGCGTTCGGCGAAAGGATGGGACCTTCGTGCACTGGATAGAACGAGGTACTGTTCTTCGAGATGAGAAAAGCAGCCGCGTAAGATGGGTTGGCACATGCACTGACATCACCGACAACAAGCTTGCAGAGCAAGCCATGCAGCGCAGATTGGAATTCGAAAAGGCCATTTCTGACATTTCATGCCGTTTCGTCGGCGCCTCAGACGTTAACAATGCCATTAATGTTTCCCTGAGAGATATAGGCCGATTAAGTCGAGCAAGCCGGGCTTACCTCTTTCTCTTCTCTGAAGACATGACTGTGATGAGTAATACACATGAATGGTGCGCCAATGGAGTGACCGCACAAATAGACCACCTCAAGAATCTCCATACAAACATGTTTCCATGGTGGATGGAAAAACTCCGCAAGGGAGAGGTTATTCGTATCGACGACGCTTCAAAGGTGCCTGAAGAAGCAAAAGCTGAAAGAAAAATACTATTGGAAGATCAGAACATAAAATCGCTTCTTGTATTGCCTTTGAATATGCAAGGAGAACTTATGGGATTCCTAGGCTTCGACAATGTGACTGACACTGGTTTGTGGAGGGACGATGATCTAGCACTTCTAAATATATCCTCGAAAATTATCGGAAGTGCTCTCTTGCATGAGCGAATGGGTGGAGAAATCAAGAGTTTAGCGAGCTTTCCATCTCAGAACCCTAACCCTGTCTTGCGTTTGGACAAAGATGGGGCCATTATTCTTGCCAACGAAGCGAGCCAAGCCTTATTGCAGGATTGGGGATGCAAGGTCGGCGGCTATGCACCCAAGTTCTGGCGAGACTTAGTTACTGAAACCCTTACAAGCGAATCAAGAAGAACTATTGACGTTGGGCTTGGGGATCGAGTATTCTTATTCTTCGTTATGCCAGTTAAGGAAGCGAGCTATGTTAATTTTTATGGAAGAGACATAACTGACCGCAAGCAGATGGAAGAGGAGCTCAGGCGCCGCAGTGCGCATTTGGAGGAGTTGGTTGAGAATCGAACCGAAGAGATCAAGAAACTGAATGAGAGCATGTCACAGAGGCTGATTCAGAAGATCCGTCAGATCGACAACATGTCCGGCGTTAGAGATGCAGTGAGGAAATCTCCGGACATATCTACTGCGCTGGGTTTGATTCTTGATGCTGTTTTGAACGATTTAGAAATGGATACTGGAGCCGTTCTAATCGTGAAACGTGAAGAAAATGCCGTCAAGTTACGAGGCTTCAAGAGTGGCATGGAGGGAATGAAATTGGACGAGGAATACTCACTAGGCGTTGGATTCGCTGAGCTCGAGGCTTTGAATGAGAACAAGAACATATCCAAGATTGTTGGACGAGATGAGCCGACTATTCTCAGGACCCCAAGCGTACATTGTGCTCCAATACATTTTGGAAAGGAGGTCTATGGGATTCTAGCCTGTGGTAGTCGGAAGAATCTGACCCTGGATGGCAGCGATCTCACTGTTTTGGGTTTATACTCCGATCTTGCATCGACAGTATTCGAGACGAGTAGTCTAGCAATAACACCCGTGAAGGAGATAGGCAGCATCGCCGAAAATCGATTCGACCTAGAGTCTGGCTGTTCGTACCTTGCTAAGAATGACATACAGAAAGCTTTCGAAGCTTTCACGGATAACGTTTTAGGCGGTTTTGATGGACTGTGCATTACTCGAGAGTTTCCATCCAAGGTTAGAAGAAAGTTTGGTCTAGAGAAGACGCCTATCGTCTGGTTGACCGGAGAGAAAGTGGAAGGTCAGACAACCATTAATTCGCTCCAAGACCTTTCTGTCTTGATAGGTAACTTCCTAGAGAAAGTTGACCATGGCGTCGTTATGCTGGACGGTTTTGAATATCTGATAACTAATAATGGGTTCGACTCCTTTATACGATTCCTGCAAATGACCAGAAGCAGATTTGAACAACGTGGTGCCGTGTTCATAGCGCCTCTCTTAGAGGAAGCCCTAGACGCAAAACAGGTTAAACTCATAGAAAGAGAAATGAAACTTCTCATATCCAAATAGAAGATCTTGGAGACACGGAACTTGAATCTTTCACGATCATCTTGATCTAGAACCTCAAGGTGGTCCTAGCTGTGGAAGAAATCCTAAGGGAAGTTCGGAAGGGGTCACTCGACGAGAACCCCCGACTCTGCAAGAGGATTGTCTGCAGCAGGTGTGGAAAAACTGGAAAGAGACTCATTGACTTCCTGAAAGAAGGACACTTTGAAGTAGGTAAGTCGGAACGCATAAACGTGATTCAACCGGGACAGTATGCGTTATTCAACTACGAGGAAGAAACTGCCACTGCTGTCTCGATTAGGACTATTTGTCAGAAATGTGGTCATGAGGAAGTGGTGTCGGATCCTATACTTACAGTTGAGTATCTCATAGGCATCTGTAAATGCAAGAAACCCAGAATAACCTATGCCTAAACATGTTGTGCGAGTACGAGCGTTAGCATCGCTGACGCTGACTCTCCTCGGAATATCTGCCAGATGGTGAAGATCGCACTTTCACTCTTTCTACAGTTTGGCGAGTGAGGCCAATCAAATAATTCGTTTTCTTATATTCTTTGATTTAACCCCCCTTCCGAGGATTTTGATGGAGTTTTGGATTATACTATCCTAATGAATGAGAAACAGCGAGAAGATAGCACAGGCGTAGGTTTATCGACTAAACAAGTTCCTCTGTCTTCCGATAGGCCATTCCCTGGGATGAGGCTATGAGCATACCGTCTTCAGATTTGACCGTCATATGGTAGAGGGCGGTTCGTCTGCCAAGGTTCTCCTCGGAAGCTTCTGCTATGAGTTTCATTCCCTCTCTCGATATTTGATTCGACGTCGGGTCCTACTTCAGAAAACCCTTATTTAGTCTTCTGTGTTCGAAGAAAACTACCTTTAGCTGAACAGCGCCGAGTCTTGAACGTAGCCTTTGCCAGTTCGCAGAGCAATCTCAGCCTTGCCCAACTCGTAACCTAGGTATGCTGAATGACTCAAGTCAGATACAAGGTTCGATTTCACAATTGTATCATAGATCTCTTGGGCGTCTTCACCTCTCACGACAAAATCGGGTGTATCTCTACGATACATCGGATAGTGAATCGCCACGATCTTCCCAAGCTTTCGATCAATCATTATCTTGAAACAACCCTTCGGGTCCATCCGCAACTCTTTCCCTGAGATTGTCTTAACTTCAGTTGTGCCATCAACATATGTCGGATCGTACGGTTCCTCTAAGAATCGTTTGTCCTTCAGAAGAAGAAGATCTATCCCCAAGCCCTTTGGTACGGACCCTCTTCTTCGCGCCAGAAACATCATCTTTGAAGCCGTGGAAAGCTCCTTCACACTTCCCCTGCACCTATCACTGACCTCGGTTGTCAATAAGATGCTTATTCCAAGTTCCGACGCCGCCCCCGCAGCTAGAGCATTCACTCCTAGCGTATCGGCGTCTAGGAGTTCAACGACGTTTCCAACTCCGCAGAACAATGGTAGTTCAGGTTCGTCCGTTTTGAATTTGTAGTAGCTTACAATAGACTCAACGAATCCAGGGGATCCTATTGGATCCATTATCAAATCAGCCAAGACACGATTCATACCAAGGCCCTTAGCGGTTTCTATGTTTTTTCTCATTGTATCGACACGTTCATCTGGATTCTTGGGAAAGTATCCTTTCACATGATTTGTTGGTATCACAATTACGGCCACGTCCTTAGCAAACTTCGACATCTCTTCTGCGTTTCCACCATCCACGCTTAGTATCAGGTCAGCGCCGGCTTCAACTCCTGCTCCAGCCTCTAATGGATCGATCGTGTCTATGCTTATTGGAACTTCTACGGCCGCTCTTGCAGCTTTCACAGCTCGTCCAGCATCCTGTTCTCTTCCTGCGGCCACAATCATTCCTATGTCGATCATGTCAGCTCCTGACTTTACGTAGTATCTTGCTCTTTCCGCTATCTGCTCATCTGAAAGAAGGGGGGCGTCCACAATCTCTGCAAGAATCCGCATCGGAAAGTCTTTGCCAACGGGGAGGGAACCAATCAACATGTTTCCAGGTTTTCTTAGAAGTTCATCACGATTCTTTTCCGCCGCCAACAGCTCGTTCAGAGCTCTCTTCCTCAATTCCTCTTTGAGAAGTTGACATGCTGGAACGATTTTCGAAAGTTTCACCTGTCCGTATAAATCGAGCACTATAGGAAGATCAGCTGCGTACCGTGACCCCTTGAAGGTTGGCATGCCAGTCGCTTCTTCAATAAGCGAAATGTCACCGTATATGAACCCCGGAGTTAGAATGGCGTCATAGCCTTTTGGCCCAATCTTTCTCAAGGCCTCGGCGACACCTCTCGCCGTTAAGAGCGCCGCCACAGGCGCTGGTAAGGCAAAGACATCATATTCGACATGACTTTCGCTTGCGTATTTTTCCACAAGATTCTTCGCCAACTGACCGGTTACAAGAAGGAACTTCAAATTGAAGGTTCAACTCATGTTTGATCCAGATACGATTTGATTGTATCTAGGATCTTGTATGGGTGGCCTAGAACCGTCATGCCTTCCATCTTCTTCAGCTTCTCGAAATTGTCAGCGTCAACTCTTCTAATCGCTATCTGAATCTCTTCGCCATACTTGATCTCGCTAGAAGTGCTCAGGGATTGGCCTGCTTCTTTTTTCATCTTATATGGTAGCTTTGTTAGAATAGGTCCGAACGCCTGATCGGTCGGAACCAAGATTACGGGTGTTTTAGCCTTCTGTGCTTGAGCGACCGCGTTTGTCACGAGCGTATCAGCTATTCCTGAAACTATCTTCGCTATGGTGTTTGCTGTGGCGGGGGAGATTACTAGAACTTTGTATCGCCCTCGGGCCAGTCCTCCAACCTCAGGGGCGCTTGCACGTGTATCATCGTATACGTGCGTGGAAATTTCTCCGATTTTCTCCAATACCCCGTACATTTGCGCGCATTCAAAGCCAGCCTTCGATAGAAATGTTGTTAATTCAATTCCCGGTTGCGAGGCGAGTTCCGACATTACCTCAACGGACTCGATTAGAAGGTGGCCCGCCCCCGTTATTCCCCAACCTATCTTCGTCAGATGAAGATCCTCTCCGGACCCATAACTGGAATAGCCCTCGTTTTCCACGAGCAACAATTTCATTTGGTGATCTTTTCGATCTTTTCCACATACATTAGCGTGTAATTGAGGTCTGGAATGTGCCTCATTCTGAGTGTGGCCCTTGAGTCACCATACTCCGACACCACTTGAAGATCCATGTGACGCCCCTTCAAGGTTTCATAGTCATAGGGATGGGCCTTCTCTCCTTTCAAGGCGCTTCTGTCTATTTTGAGCTTAACCGATTTCTTGTACGGTTGGAGAGCCATTACATTGGAGATCGCTTCCTCAAGAGATTTCACAACTTTTTCATCCTTTGCTATTGGGGTTCCAGCAAACTGGTGGTATGTGGCTCCAAGAGCTATCGCCCCCTCGAAAATCGCTCTCTCTCGATCGGTTACACTCTTGTCAAAATACTTTCTTGCGATTTGCTCTACATCGTTCAAGATTGATTCACCTAGAGCTCACTAAGAGCTACATCATCAACTCCTTCAATCTTCTCTCCAGGCCCTGTCGCGTTCAAAATCTCCGCTTTGGCCCAACCAGCTAGCCAAGTAAGCAGTTCCTTCGCCATCGATAGTTTTCTAATCTTGGTTGAGTCTGCAGGGTAATCCATTGTATGCCCCGGCTTAGAATATTTTCCCACAACAACCCCCAGATCCATTCCAACTAGGACTATGCGCTTAGCACCAGCCTCTTCTGCGAGGAACGTGGATCTGTCGCCGTCTGTAAATCCACCAAAATTATGTACGTGCGGTCGCGGCTCTACTTGAGCCGACCCTAGCACGTTACGGAACCTTGGAACGTAACTTGTAAGGGCTGCCATGTTGTCCCCATGAGCGTGAACCACCATCAATGATCCTTTCTTATTTGCATCCACCATATCCTCAATTCTACCGTCAAGATCGGTGACCACGATTCTCGGAATGATATGACCAATCTTTAGTAACGGTGTGGTCGCGCCATCGGCCGCGATCGATATCGATCTATCTTTCATGGCTGAAGTGAGATATTCGTTGAGGTTTCTTTCAATTGAGGGACCGCAACCGAAGATGACTACGGTTTCACCTTCAATCATTTTCTGAACAACCAATCGATGAACCGCTTTACCCTCTATCAGTTTCTCCAAGAGATCCGCAGAGTTTTCGTCAGCGGTTCGGTCGAACCCGAAAGTAGTCACTATCTTGTCATACCACGGTCGCCACTTTTCAAAATCCATTTTTGCCCGACCCGACCGTTGCGGTAAAGCGATTCTTTGTAATCTATTGTTTCAGTTCCTTTCTTATCTCGCCCATTGTGATTGATCGTTGCGCGAAGAAATCGTGTTTGTGAATGCTTTCCCTACTTCGCGCAGTGAATACGAGCCTAATATTGTTGGGCAACTCTGGAAACTTCTTGACCACGTTTCTCATCATGTATCGGATGCTGTCCTCGGCAAAGCGAGGTCGCGAGACCGCCAACCGGACTATCTCTCCTTCGTCTGGTCGCTTTAACAGCTCTACGGTTGAAGCGCTCATCGAGTCTTCTATGACGTGGACGAGTTTCATAGCATTTACATCGGTTCCGTCGGGTACGTCCATAGTCACGGTTCCATAGGTTCTCTGCATGTGTGTGGCGACTGGAACCTTAGCCATGACACGGTCGACTACATTCTTGGCAAGTTTCACATCTTCAGTGATTGCTTTTTTTGATCTTTCCCGCAGGATTTCTTGTGCACATGGGCATGCTGTGACTCCCGTCACTCCAACTCCAACTGTCTTTTTGGCAAGTATCTTTCCATCCTGCATCTTTCTCGCAATCGCCTTGGCCATTATGTTGCAGTACTCGTAACTCATCATACCAGTCTTGGGTGCGCGTCTCTCGAAAATGGCTTGGCCTTGACCCTTGACCTCGGATCTTGTGGCGTATCTATGTCTCTTCAACAGTTCTCGTGCAACACTTGCACATAGGTTCTCAAGTTTGTATGTCTTGCCGACGTATCGACTCAGTGTCTCGGAGATGACCTCGTAGTTTCTAGATGCGTGTATACCTTTCTGCTTCGCTGGGAGATCAATGAAAACACTGAAAGTTGGAACTACCATCACCGGCTTATTGTCAAAAGAAACGAAACCGATAGGCATCTTTATCCCTATAGCTCCCACTTTTCGCAGCGATATTGCAACATCAGGTTTGGTTTCTTGAATGTCTAGCGACCTCATGTGTACTCACCAAAAAGTAGATGGTCGGTTGACTGTTAATATTGACATATCAGAGCATAATAAGTATGGTAAGTCTGGACTTGATCCGAGTTAGGTCGAGGATCAATGAAGAAGGATGCAACATTGAAGGTTAGGATTGTAACTCCTGCGAGGCTTCATCTCGGGATTATCGACACGTGTGGCGACCTGGGGCGTCTCTACGGCTCGATCGGAGTCACAATAGATAGACCGAATGTTGTTTTGGAGGCGATCGCCTCAGAGAGTCTGAAAGCGACCGGTGAAGGCGCCGAGAGAGCGCTGAAGATAGCTCAAACATTCCTTGAAAGATTTCCGAAAGCAAGATGCGCCGAGATCAATATATCACACGGGATTCCTGAACATGTAGGATTAGGTTCTGGGACCCAACTTTCACTGGCAGTCGGGACAGCTATCGCAAAACTCTCCGGGCTAGATATCAGTGTCAAAGACATAGCGATAGCATTAGGAAGAGGGAAGGTCTCGGGGATAGGTGTAAACGCGTTTGAACATGGCGGGTTCATCTTGGATGCTGGTAGAAGACGCACAGCAGAAGTGAAAGATATACAATCAAATCTTTCCCTAGCCGTGTTCCAGAGAAAGTTTCCAGCAGAGTGGCGATTCGTCGCTGCAATACCGGGCAGTGGAAGAGGCTTAAGCGGACGGACTGAGAAAAACGCCTTCTCAAATCTTCCCCCTGCTTCATCTGAGGTTGTAGGAAGAATCTGCAGATTAATCATCATGAAGATGCTCCCATCCTTAATGGAGAAGAACATCAGAGACTTCGGCGAATCCATGGCCGCCATACAGAGCCTCGTCGGTGAGAGTTTCAGCCAAGCTCAAGGAGGACGCTTCTTCAACCCTCTAGTTGAGGATTGTGTACAGCTCATGCTTGAATCCGGTGCGTATGGAGCGGGTCAAAGTTCTTGGGGCCCCACCGTCTACGGAATCGTCGCCAACGATTCAGATGCAGAAATACTGAAGGAACACCTTGAGAAATTTCTTAATGAGAGAAATGATGGCACAGTTTTTGTTGCGAGAGCTAACAACGACGGAGCTCGATTCTCACATAGTGAATCGTAATCTATAAATGGAATTATGATTTCTAAGGAAAAATGGTTAAGGGCTTGTCTAAGTGATATGTAACTAGCTACACTCTTTTTTGTTCCACTCTCTCTACATGGCGGGCCCTGTTCCACAGTAATAGTAGTTGGAGAGGCGGTATGCACGAAAAACTGGACACCGGCCACAGATACAACCTTGATAATTAAGGTAACAGCCCGACCTTCCTCGAGCACAGTAGAGCAGTTCCATCCCCCTCTTCATACACTCATCGTAGGTTGGACAACTTCCACAAATGCAACTTACCCAGTTTTCCTTAGTGTATGGCACTCTCATTCTGTACCATCATTCCACACTATAATTATGCAACATGAAATGTCAGTTACGTCACTATTTCAGAATTGTGAATCCCTTTGGTCATCCTCCAACTCGAACCATGATTTCCCAAACTTTCTTAGAACAGTTTGTGACAAGAAGCATAGTTCCCAGTAGAAGAATTTTCAGCGATTGGTTGAAAAACTAGCGATTCGTGAGAGAGATTGTGTACGACTAAAGACCGTATTTCCGTTTCAGAGCGCCTGCGTTGGGCAAGTATATGTGATCCAAAACTGTGCCTGTAGCCTCTTTGATCTTCGTAGCTTCCACGAGTTCTTTGAAACGTCCGCCAGCTAGTCCATCAGCAATAAGGGCGGCTCCCTGCGCTGCCTCCTTAGAGACTTCAGCAAACCTGTCAACCTTTCGCACTTGACCAAAGGTGGATAACCTGCCATGTATTATTTCGTAGATCTTTTGCACTCTTGATATTCTTCCGGAGATTAAGATCTCACGTGGATGCTTCACTGAAACCGCAATGGCTGCTACGCTTTTGAGAACGCTGTCGACAAAGGCATCCAAAGCGACTTTTTTCATGCGATCAGATCTCGCCCCTTCTACAAGCATTTCTGGAGTTACAGCCCCATTGCTAGCCACATATGCAGCTCCGCCTTGGAACAGTGTCTCTTTTGAGAAGCCGCCTAGCAGGTATGCCAACTCGCCATCCATCGCCCCCATCGTTAGGAATCCCAATCCACCTGTGGTTCCACCTATCCCGTCTACGATCTGCCCATCCTCAACGGCGATTATGGCGTTGTAGCCGAAGCCCATCTCAACCAAAATGAGAGAGGTTTGACTGTATGGGATTCCTAGACGTTGGGATTGATCATGAATCGCGAGAACTGCACAACAGAGTTTGTCAGCGGTACCCATGTCGATCTTGTTCACTTTCCTATACTCAGGAACGGTTGGCAAATGAATTACGCCGGGGATGAAGAAAGCGTTGAACCCTTCATCTTTCATCATGTTAACTAGTTTTCGAAGGCCTTTCAGAACGCTTATCTTCAGATCGTCCGGCCTGACCAAGATTGTTAGGAAATGCTCCCTCTGTCCAAGCTTGCTTATGTGAGTTAACGGTAGGCCATAGCCTGAAGGTGCAACGATAAGGTCTAGGGGCATAGCTGATTTCAGAACTTCAATTAGAGATTCAGGGTTTTCAGCTATCTGAGTGGAAGGTATTGAAGTGTCTAAGAAGACTTTTCCATCATTTATTCCACATAAGTCGAAGCTGCGTGTGCCTGGGTCTATTCCAACAACTCTTACCATGGTCTCGCTCTCAACCATATGCGTGCCCACGAAGAATAAAACAGTCGCGGCAATAGCAAGATCCGAGCACAGTAAAGCAACTGACCATTGCTCCTCAAATTTCGCATTTTTTACTGTCCGTAAGGTAGGAAATGATTTCATATGATTCTTTGAGTTCTAGATGAATGATATTCAATGAGGATATGATAAAATCGAACATTCGACAGAAACCTAGTCTACAGAAGATGAAGGCCTAAACAGACTCGAGCATCAATAGATCTGATCTAGAACCTTACGATTGTAAGCATAAATGCATTTCTTTTTCAATGCCATTATTCTTAGTGGGCAGTTGGTAAGTACAGAGAGGGACAAGAGACAACTCGAGCTACCCTCTCGACCGTAATCTCGTCGTGTGCTTACATCATGTTCCTATAGATACCGACAACCCTACCAACTGTTATCCTTTACGCATGATCTCTGCATGAATGAAATGTTTGGAGGTGAAAAAAGGTTGATGATGTATGGTGGCCCGATTATCTGTCCTCCGCCTAATGTTGGATATTGCTACCACCGCCCTGGATACTATTACTACTTAGTACCCCACTATGACTACCACGACTTCGACCGTCACAGTCTAGTACCTCACTATGACTATCACTATCCATGATGATCACAGCCTTGCTATGTCCATGAGACGAGTGATCGCGGATGGAGAAAACCATAAGATTCCACTTTTCCTTTCACCCTTTTTTCATTCATCTCCTCAAATGTTTTCGATATGGTCAAAACGGTCATAAAGAACGTGAAATGTGACTCAGTTTGAAAGCCAAGTAGGTAATGATTTCAGAATGATTTGGAATGATAATTCGAAATATTCCACAAGAAATCAAAGGGGAGGACGAATATGCATTGGACGACCTAAAAACAACTGCTAGGTGGTAAGGTTTGCTTGCGGTTTAGGTTGTGTGGCTGCAATCTTTCTAGTTTCCTCAGATGGATGTGTAAGGGGTCCTAGTCAAGTCTCATTATTCATGAATTTTCAGTTGAATAGGTGAATGAGTTGATTTCTCGTACAATGTCTGCGTCAAATCAAGCAAGAGAAAGTTTATGTGCCATGTATGACACAATACTAACGCCGGGTTTTACAGGATGGCATCATCCAAGAAACGCAGATACAAAATGCGATTAATATGCTCCATCCTAAGCCTAGACAACGGACCGTTCTAGCAATTATATGCCGTTATTGTGGGGTAACGGTACAATATCTTCGAAAGGATTAAAGATTGGATTGCCTGCGTGGCATATCTTGTGCAACCTACAATGACCTTGGCTGAATGGAAAAACGCCTTAACGAGGTTCTGTCCAAAATGCGGATTCACCATGATTGGACGTACATGCCCCATTTGCGGCTTTGAACTTTTAGACAGCGGACCATTTTAGTGCCAAACACCACAGCCTACCGCTGCACGCCAGATAGGAAGATAATCGCAGAGTTTGAAGAACCTGACAAAGAAGTCGTGAGAAAAGTCCTGCAAAAGACAGAGTTGCCGATAACTGTAGTCATGGAAGCAACCAAAGTATGAGTTCCAAGCATCTCTGAACCCACGTTTGCCGCTTTTTTCAACACAACAGAGGTGTGTATAAGAAGGCGCCTAGTCATACAGGGTTTCGGAGAAAATATTTTGCCGACCTGTCCCCAATGTCGCAGATATGTGCTGCCAGATTCGAACTTCTGCCTTTCGTGCGGATTAGAGTTAAGAAAATCTTTGTTACCTGTCGAACCTGCTGCGCCCAGTGTATGTCCGAAATGTGGAAGCTTGATGCAAAGAAGAATTGAATCGGAAGGCGATGCTCCCTTTTACTCTCGCATATTCGGGACGGGGCCAAGAGCGTTTTACCATTGCTTGAACTGTGGATACAAACGAAGAATCTAGATTTGTTGAACGTAAACCAGAAGTGCAGCCTGTTCCCCGGAGTCTTGACAGGGTAAGTCTCTTAGTAGTTTGCTCGATTACGGATAAGCCCAGCGCCTCGTAGTCGCGAGGCGTAACCATGCCCAAAGATATCACATAGGAAGCGAAAAAAACGAGGATGATTATCGAAAACATCCTCTCTTAAATCCAAGGACTAGCTACAAAGCTCGATCGAAGATGAAGAAAGGAGCGATTGAGTGAAAATGCAGGAGGTTATAGAGAAGATAGTTAATGGCGTGTCAGTAGTCACGTCAAGAAGTGACGGCAAAATAAACGGTTTATCCGTCGCTTGGATGAGTCAAGTATCCATTAGCCCACCACTCGTCATGGTAGCTATTGGAAAAAGCAAGTATACCCATGAACTAATAGAGAAATCAAATGTGTTTGCTATTAACATCCTCTCCGACAGACAGAAGGACATAGCGAAACATTTTGGTCTCCAAAGTGGAAGAAAAACAGACAAGTTTGACAAAGTTGAATGTGAGACAAAGAAGACTGGCTGTCCGATCTTGAAGGCTTGTCTAGCATACTTGGACTGCAAAGTACACAAGTCAATGAACGTGGGCGACCATACAATATTCGTAGGCGAAGTCATAGACGCTGGAATAAAGAGCAGAGACGCGGCGCTAATCTACAACTCTAAAGACTATTTCTGACAATTTGGGGTTAACATGCACCCCCCCATAGGGGTAGGGGGGTTCCTCGACGGCTCTTCAATACTGGCTCACAAATTTTTGTCACACCATTACGTGTACAATGACATGACTCCGACAAAACAGGGGTCTATCGAGAGCCCGAGAAATTGTTAAGAGTTTAGACGTACAAGGTACACCACAGTCGACATCGATGTGATCTGAGACATGAAGATTGGAGACGTAGAAATCGGCGACAATGATTTTGCAGAAGCGTTCCCAATGTGGGCATGCAGAGCCTTGATAACAGCTAACGACGAGAGGTGGGCTAGAATAGCTGCCCAAACAACTACGGGATTCGCCTCCTCAATAATAATGTCTCCAGCTGAGGCAGGTGTTGAAGGACCGACTGTTCCCCCAGACAAAACTCCGGATGGTAGAGTGGGAGTTCCAATCCAAATCTATCACAGAACTGGAATGGAATTGAAATTGCAGGTGCTGAGTCGCATTGGCCAGTGCGTCCTTACCTGTCCCACGACAGCAGCATTCGATGCTATGCCAAAAGCTGTGAAGAGGCTTAAGATCGGTCGAATGGTGAGAATGTTCGGCGACGGTTTCGAACAGAAAGACATACTCGCAGACCGCAAGATCTGGAGAATCCCCGTTATGGAGGGCGAGTTTATCATAGAGGACAAGTTCGGTGTTAGGAGGGCTGCAGCGGGAGGAAACTTTCTGATAATGGCGGAGAGTCAAAAATCAGGCCTCGCGGCAGCCGAGAAAGCGGTTTCAGCAATTTCAACGGTCAGTGGGGTCGTGCTGCCATTTCCCGGCGGAATCTGCAGGTCTGGATCGAAGGTTGCTTCTAGAAAGTATAAGCTCAGAGCTTCAACCAACGACCCCTACTGTCCGAAACTCAGAGGGATCGTAGAGAAATCGCTAGTTCCAGAAGATGTGAACAGCATATACGAGCTAGTCTTTAACGGCATAACTCCAACGCTTCTGAAGAGAGCTACCGCCAAAGGAATAAGGGCAGCAGCAACTGTTCCTGGTGTGAAGAAGATAACCGCGGTAAACTTTGGTGGAAAACTCGGCCCAATCCAGATTAGGCTTAAGGAAGCCCTAGAAACCCAGCCAGAAAGCTAGAGGACTCGCACTTCTTCATTGGCCTGATAGTTAGCGGAGGAATTCCCTAAGACCCCTCTTTGCTTATGCTGATTCGTTGGATTCTGCAATGCGGTTCACGAAGAGGCGCCTTAGAAGAATCGGCGTTACAATGGTTGTAATGATAGCCATGACAACTATCTGAGCATACACGTCCTGAGTTATCGCTCCAGCCGTAAGGCCAACACCTGCGATGATAAGACCAACTTCAGCTCTAGAAATCATTCCAACTCCAACCCTCATTCCAGTTTTCGTATTGCGCGTAACCAGAATAGCGGGAATTCCGCAACCAACGAGCTTGCTAACAATAGCGATCACTAGTATCAACAACACTCCAAGAAACGACATAGGACCTAGGGCCCACAGATTGAGACGGGCTCCTAACAAGGCAAAGAAGATTGGCGAGAATATTAGACTGACCTTACCTATGTAGTCTTTTACCTGCGTTAAGACTTTGGACTCGGCTATAGCCATTCCAGCGGAAAAGGCGCCGACAATTGGGTTGAGCCCCATGGCCGCCGCCACTGCAGCGCTTCCGAAGCATAATCCAGTCGCGGCTATTTCGATCGTTCCTTTTGCTTTCCATGTTTTTGAGTACGTCAGCAACCTTGATCCAATGTAAACTACAGACAGAAGAAGGGCAAGCCAAAGTCCGAGCGTTCGCAGAATCACCAGAACTGTTTCTACGGGCGAAGGAGTAACCCCGGTAGTTATGATCGAGATTACAATGGACAAGACGATCAATCCAAGTACATCATCGAAAGCTGCCGCGTTGATCATTAACCGGCCCTCAATCGAGTCCAGTACACCAAGCTCTTCGAGAGTACGCATCGATACGGGGATGCTCGTTGCCGTAAGAGCAGATGCAACAATTAGCGCTCCCGGTAAGTCGGTTGGAGGCAGAGGAACCGCCAGGGTAACGTATAACGCAAGCAAGAATGTGAACAGAACACCAGAAGCTCCTATCGCAAAAGATTGGGTTCCCAGAGTCCTGAACTGTGCAAAACCAACTTCAAGTCCTGCCACGAAGAGCATCAAGATAGCCCCTATCTCCCCGAAGGCTAGAACATGTTCATTGAAGGCGACTAGAGGCTGTCCCCCAATTTGTAGCGATCCAAGTGCAAAAGGACCAAGGATTACGCCTGCAAATAACTCTCCCAGAACCTCGGGTAAGTCGAATCGCGTCATTATACCTGCCAAAATCTTTGCGAAGGCAATCAATATGCTAATGTCGATGATTGCACGTAGAATCGGATCAAACTGCACAGTACATCACACATATTCTAATTGTGTCTTGCCTAACGCCGTCCAATCTGTTTTTTCCTTATCTCAGGTTATCAGCTATTTGCTGATAGACTTTGAATAGCCTTTCGCTTCTCGCACATTTGTGCAACCCATCACCGAGAGTGGCGCAATCTCTGATAGCAAACCTTACCCATGATAAAGACGCATATCCAAATACAGTATCAGGTTCCGATACATGTGGATCCCGAAGAGTTGCGCAGAAACCTGACGCATGAACTATCGAAGATAACCGAGTTCAAGGGCAGGCAGGAAAGCTTCCAACTTCTCGAAATATAGACATCTGAATATTTGGTTACAATCAGCTACAGAGTTGATAAGATACAAGAGAGTGAGATGAGATACACACTGCTGACAGTGCTGCGACTGGCACCTCTGAGTCCTGACCACACGATGATGTTTTGCCAGCTTGTCGAAAGAACTTTTTTCCAAAATTCAAAGATGCAGAAATGCCATACACCATGATTGCCCTGCCAACTAACACGATAGTAATTGACAGAAGAATCGAAACTGGGGAAAATGAAACATCTGAGCCAAAAGTTAAACCAAGACCACCAATATGATCCATTACTACTATACATCCACTAAATATTACAGACTTGGGATGATGAGTAAGTTTAGGGTGCACAGAAATATTTTTGTCAAGGCAAGAGCAAAGATGGAACCTAGCAGGGTGGAGCCTGTTGCCCCGAATATGATGCCATATAGAACGCGTCTATTGATGATCGCTATGCGCTTGGATAGAGCCGCTCCAATGATACTTCCTATCAATACATGTGTGACAGATATGGGTATTCCTTCCTGAGTGAAAATCCACACACATAATGCACCAAATGTTGTACCTACGAATATTGCTTGAGGGCTCAAGACAACAAGTTTTACCCCGATCTCTTCTGTTATCCTACGACCCCAAAGGAACATTCCCATAATCGCTGACACTGACACAACTAATGTTATGATCAGTTGATATTCACCGGATTTCGATAGTAGCGGCGCGTACAAGCCATTTATGAAACCGACATTGTTCGCGCCTAAAACGTAGGACACCACGAATATTCCGAAACCCACACCTAGTCTGCTTATCAAATCGGCTCGAGCTAGACTCAGCCTCGATATGACTGCGGTCAGGGGTTGATATACAAGCATCGTCAAAAGACCAGACAGTAAAGGCAGAAATAACCAAGATCCAACAAACAACACTAGAAAGTTGATATGAAGCGTCAAATTGAGCCCGAGGATCGCCCCTACAGACGCTCCAGCAGCGATCAGGGATAGACTACAGGGGATGTGCAGTGTTGAGAAAATGAACAGAACCATAATGCTGGTTACAAGGATAGCGAGGACTATAATCGCCTGGACATTTGAAGAGAGGTTATCCGGGCTTACTAGGCCTCCAAATACTGCATGGTTCATTTTGTTGCCCTCCATAAGCGCTCCAACCAGAACCCCGACGCTAATTATTACTCTGCTTTTGTTGTAGTGAAACAAGCCTGAACCGTACGAGCTACCGATAATTACACCTGAATTATTCCATCCAAGCAGTAGTGCCAGAACTGCACCAATTGCGATTAGAATTCTAAGCAATCATCCGTAGCCTCGGGTAATAAGAACGCGGATAAGGTCACCTGCGTCTTCAGCGTTGTCAGCAATTTGATCTACGGTATTAATGAAGTTCTGCAGCTGTAATACTCCTAGGGTATCCGTGCTGCGACACTCACTGAAAAGAGTCTTCAAAAGTCGCGATTTGTAAAGGTCTGCATCCTCTTCATGTTTCTTTATCCCATTAGTTCTTTCAAGAGCCGTCCGCCGGTTAACGCCCAATCCCCTCACTGCCTCGTCTAAGGCATAGACTGTGTCTCTGCACTTCCTCAAGAATTGATCAAAATCATTTGTCCTTAGACATTTCACAATCTCTTTATCGGGTTCTCTTTGCGTCAAAGTTCTGACGGCATCTTTTGCACTATCGGCTATGTCATCGATCTTCTCAGTCAACAGAAGAAGTTCACTAAAAATACCTCCAAAGTAAGATCCTTCGCAGATGGTTGTTACAATCGATTCATGCACGTGATCCGCTTCGCTTTCAAGCACATCTAGAATCCCCCAGATTCTATCTAGCTCGTTCCAGTTCATGTTCTTGATACAGTCGGAGGTATTCATCAGCTGGTCGATCATTTGTCTTACGATTCTCAGATGACCTTCGATCAATTCGAGAATTCTGTCTCCACTATTCAGAAACTTAACCCGTCTAAACACACAGAATCTTCCCTCGATCCAAGAAATTTCAGCCTCTCCCTCGAACAACGATTTATGAACGTATTCAGGTCTTAAATGATCGATCTCTTAACTCTTCACTTCGTCACTCAGCTAGACGGAGTAAACAACTATCTGACAAGTAGCAATGGTCACGCAAACTATTGGGAAATAATCTGATCAGAAACTAGAGCTGCAATCAAAGATTGTGGCTCTTCCACATGATAACCATCGCGAAACAAATTAGAACGTGCAACAAGGACCAAGAGACTCGCGTCTAACGAGTTTTGCATACGTGCTATAATGCTGCCTTGAAGCCGCCAAAGACATCTTTCGCCGACTGGATCAAGAGATGCTTAACTTGAACTGGTGTCTTCATCTTTTCCAAGCGGTTGATTCTAAAGTATGTCGGTGGATGAGGG
>Ga0315282_10002350_pt1 | contig 34983 bp, 39 predicted proteins | sample YL17G07_20_MG_FD_203693 | JGI IMG/M metagenome (GOLD analysis project Ga0315282, IMG submission 203693) | Sediment microbial communities from Yellowstone Lake, YNP, Wyoming, USA - YL17G07_20 | ecosystem: Environmental > Aquatic > Freshwater > Lake > Sediment | place: USA: Wyoming | collected...
ACTCTCTGCTTGAACTTGTTGAAGGGCTGCGAAGTCAAGTTCTCGTCGTCTTTCAGCAGGTCTATTCCACCAATCCAAGCCTCATATCCCGCTCTCGCATGCTCCCTTGCAGTGAGACCGACCTTCGGTTTCGGCACTGTTGCTGTCAACGGCCTCTGCTTGACACGCAATATCTTCCTAATCCCCGCGCTTCCCAGCAGCGGCCCTTGAAATGATCTCATGAGCTTTCTTGGCCATCGTATGTCCTCTAGCCTCGCGTTTTGCACGGCTTTCATACCAAAGATGTTGCCGGCTATCGAGCTCAAGACCTGGGCCATGTTTCCGGCTTCGAAAAGCGGCGCTGGATAGGAGATCTTGACAAGGTTCCCCTGAATTTCATATGCCTTCGCCATCAAGCTGCGAATTCGAGTCTTCATCGTCGTCAATTCAGTCCAAGTGCCGACGGAGGATTCTGAAGCTACTCTCCCGGCGGCGTCCTCGATCGTGAATCCTGGCGCGGGCTCAACCCGAAATAGGCAGAGCAACTCGTCCTCGCTTGGTTTGTGGTTCAGGTCAATGAATTCGTGATACCATTCTGGCATTGTCTTCCTCATCTCCAGAGTTCAGGTTTGCGCCATAAACTTAGCACAATACCGGCCAGACGTTCAGGCCTGTTCGTGGAGGGCGTACGTCTGGTATTCTCGCAATTCCTCCGGGGTGACAACACCTAGCACCTCTTCCAGGATGAGAATTGCGCCTAGTGGTGGTATGATTCCTCGTTCGGTTATGATGAGGTCGATGTACTCTGGCGGAGTCACATCGAACGAGGGGTTACGGACGCTTATGGGTCCGATCTCTCTCAATGCGCCTTGAGAAATTATCTCATTGGGGTCTCGTTCTTCGATCGTGACAAGCTCGCCGATCATGGTTTCCGGGCTGAACTTGAAGGTCTCTGCGGCCACGAAGACGCGTACCTTTGCTTCATGGGCGGCCAGTGCTACCACCGAAGTGCCGATCTTGTTCACCAAGGCTCCATTTGCGGTAACTGCGTCTGCACCAACCAACACCTTGTCAACATCTTGCATGAAGTATCTCACCGCATCGTCTAAGATCATGGTAACCGGGATACCTGCACTCGCTAGTTCCCTTGCCGTCAGATGGCCCTGAAATCTCGGACGCGTCTCGGTCACGTAGACCTTGAATCTCGTTCCCTGCTTCCAAGCTGTCTTCATGATCGATATTACAGCGCTACTGTTGCAATGCGTTAGCAGAACGTCGCCGTCACGGATCCTCCTAGCCCCGATCTCACCTATCCGCTGCACAGCGTTCTTAGCATTGTCAATGAATTCGTCTGCAGCCTTCAACGCCGCAGAACGGATCTGCGCCACCGATCTTGCGGCTGCAAGCTGAGTATTCACTCTGTGCATGACATATCGTATTCCGTTTGGCAGCGAGACCGCTGTTGGACGGGTCTCCAGTAGAACCTGAGCTGAATCATTCAGGTCTTTCATGAAGCCGTCAATGTCGGTTGCTCTGGAGCGTTCTGCGACTATTCGGAGTGCTTCAACTGCCGAACGGGCGATTAGACCCGCGCCTCGGATGCGCATGCTTCGAATGTCTTCGGCGATTCTGCTCGCTTCTTCAGGAAGTGCCACTTAACCCTGCCTTCCTCACCTGCTCAGCAATCAAGGGAGCAACGCTAACGTAGCTTACCGGACTCGGGACCGTGTCGGTTCCAATCACGTTCTTTGCACCGGCTTCTCGGATTTTCCGTAAAGCGTCCCCAGCAAGAATTGGATGAGTACAAGCCACGTTGACCGTTCGAGCTCCCTGTGCAAAGAGCACCTTGAGAGCCTCAACAATCGTCCCACCGGTACTGATTATGTCATCCACGACAAGGATCTCACGGTCCCTCGCATTTGCCTTTCTTGGTCGCACTTCGACCTGCCGATCTCCGTACCTCTTCTTTTCAAAGACATCGTAATCGGTTCCCAGCCGCTCGGCGGCGATTCGCGCCCACTGTTCAGCTTCGGCGTCAGGTCCTATGACCAATGGCCTCTGCATTGGACACGTTTTTTTCACATAGTCTGCAAGGAGCGGCACTGCCGTGAGATTTTGAGCGGGTATCTTGAAGACATCCGATAGTTTGATGACTCTGTGACCATGCATGTCTATCGTGTAGATCTCATCGGTCCCGACGCTCTCTATTAGTCCGCTAATGGTCTTGAAGCTCAATGCTTCGCCGGGCTTGAAACGTTCGTCCTGTCTGGCGTAGGCGAAGTAAGGGAAGAAGCTGATGACCTTCAATGCGCCAAGGTCCTTCAGAGTGTCAACGAGCAGAAGATACTCCATAAACAGTTCATCAGGCGTGTGGTGAACCGACTGAATCACAACGATGTTTTGCTTCTTTACGTCCTCCAGGACACGTAGGTATTTCTCCCCGTCCGGAAAACGTCGGATTTCCAGTTTTCCATTCTTGACCCCAAGATCCTGAGCCACTTTAGCCGCAAGATCCTGTGATGATGACCCACCTATGATCATCAACCTGCATGACCCAGCCGTGACGCGTACGCGTTAGCAAATAAAACTTGTTTGGAGGCGTCAGAGAGAAAGAGACTGCAAACCCTTCGTTTCTCGAACAACCATTATGGCTGCCTGTGGAGGAATCACACCTCGTTCCGTTATGATGAGATCTATATCCTCTGGCGAGGTGACGTCGAAAGCGGGGTTGCGTACGGCTAAGCTGGGCAATTTTGCCATTTCAGGGTCGTCGAGGACGTAGGATGGAGCACGTTCCTCAATCTCGATAAGCTCTCCAAACATAGTCTCGGGACTGAACTTGTAGGTGCTCGCTGCAACGAAGACTCTAACGCGCGCTTCATGCGCAACGGCCGCGATCGTCGCGGTTCCAATCTTGTTGACGATCGCGCCATTTGCCGCCACCGCCTCAGCGCCGACCAGAACCTTGTCAGTATCTTTTACGAAATGTGATACCGCGGAATCTATGATCAGAGTCGTTTCGATCCCATGCGTGGCAAGTTCGCGGGCGACATCGCGACCCTCAAGTTCCGGACGCGTCTCAGTAACGAATACTCTAAGCCCTATACCTTGCTCGTGCGCTCTTTTCAGTATCGCGATCACTGAGCTACTGTAGCTATGTGTAAGGATCACATCTCCTTCCTTAAGCCTACGTGCACCAATTTCGGCGATCCTCTCGATGGATTCGTCCAGTCTCCGCTCGAAACTCTCTGTCGCCTTGACCACAGCCTGCTTGAGTTGTTCAACATCGACGCCACTGCCAGTTCTCTGTTCAACTTCCGTGTGTACCTGTCGAAGAGCATTCGACAGCGGGACGGATGCGGTTCGGAGAGTTGCAAGGTGCCTACTGTTTTCTTCAAGTTCTTTCATGAAGTCATGCGCTGATTTGACGCTGCTTTCTAGTGCTACGGAGCGCATGGCCCTTAGCGCGGCACGGGTTACGACTGTTCCGCCTCTCATTTGTCTGATGCGAACGTCGCTAACGACAGCACGAACCTCGTTATGTATCATCTAGTTGGCAGACCTCATACCTTGGGTCTTTGTTCCCGAGGAGATCAATTTCTTGACTCCTTCGATTACTTCTTGGAAATCCTCTATCTCGTTGTATGGAAACTTTGTGTTCCGGCACAACCGAGCCAAGGGAGAGTCTTTGATCACGAAAGAGAAGTCAGCGGCACATACGGCTGGATAATCGCCGATGCCGTTACCTACGTAGGCCACCTTGTCACCTAGTTTCTTATAATGCCTCACCAGGTCATCCTTGAAGTTGACCGAAGTCCTGTCAAGTAGCTCGGGGAAGGTGACTTTGATACCGTTTGCTGTGCACTCCGCTTTCGGAGCATGGATCTCCACACGCTCAATCGAGCCCTCCAGACTCATGAAGTGTCGTATGAGAAAGTCCAATCCACCGCTGACAATGATGAAAGGCACTTGTTGTTCCTCGCAATATCTGACCAGATTTCCAAAGCTGGGCCGGAAGGACGTAATATGGATAAGCTCATTCAACAACACTTTCTTCGATACCCTGATCATGGCAAACTGCCTTCGCAGACATTCCTCAAACGTGATTTCCCCTCTCTCAAAGAGATCTTCGACCGCGTGCCAATCACCTTGAGCGAACTTCCGCAGAGCGTACTCGGCGGTATCGATATTGACTATGGTACCGTCGAAGTCGCTCAAAATGATGAAGCCCATAACCCGTACTCCGAACGCATTCGTTCTCCTGAACCACTGAATTTGAGCGTTGAAGAGGTTCAACAGGAAATAAAGCTAGATGTCCTAGGTTCCAACCCAGCACAACCCTAAAGGCTTCATATGAGGCGTTACCGCCCAAAGCTAACATTCATCGGCCTGGATGCAGGATGAAAAGGATAACGATCGTCTTGGCTCAATGGTGCCCCCACTGCGTACCCCTCTCGCTGGAGAAAGCCCGAAAGATCTCAGGAGAGTTGCGCGTGCCCCTGCGTGTTCTCGACATCGATCATCCAGAACAGGAAGATACAGCTGATGAGTTGGTGAGAGAGCATGGTGATTACGCGGAGGATTACCTGATCCCACAAGTTTTCGCTGAGGATGAAGATGGAAGCGTGAAGCACATATTCACAGGATTCTCCGAAGGCGTCTCCGTCACGGAAGCCCGATGGCTGGACTTCGAAGCAAGCGACTTCTACCGAAGAATACGTCGAACATCAGCCTAAGCCAGAACGCACACTAAGTCATGTGTTACTTTGCGCGACAGACCGGGCATAGCTTCTCGTACGAGTTCTTGCCATGGACGAAGAGCTTCATGCAACCGGCCTTCGATCCGTCATGCATGCAGAGCGACACAAGCCGTTCTTTCTGCTCTTCAGTTTTGGGATATCTCGTCCAATAGACCTCCTTCACCGATGAACCCGAACCGGTCTTGGCTTCCAGGATTCCTTGCGCATCTCCTCCTAGTTCCCAGCCATGGCGCGTTGCTACTCGTATGTCTCGACGGTCAACGTTCTCCTTACCCACTTGATTTGATAAGAAATCCTCGAACCACGCAAAGTCTGGTTCTTGGCTGATGTAGACGACCTGAGAGACGACGCCGTCGGGGCAGACGTAGGCGCCCACCACGTGACCGGAATCCTGAGAGACTAGTTTGAGGCTAGTTGGTCTGTTGCAGTGGCGATAACACTTGCCGATAAAGACGAGATACTTGTGAACGAATTCTGGAAACCAGTCCACAAAGACCACTAGCGGCGATTCCCAGTGAGCGAACGAGGTTTAAAGCATTCTACCAGTGGATTTGGCGGACGAGCAACTTCGACAGCAAACAAATCAGAGCCCAGTGGCGTTGGGAGCGGGAATACTGTTGGTCCTCTTCTCAATCTTCGGTATGGTCGCGCACTATCAATCTTTTCTAAACCCCTAAATTGCCAATTGCATAATTGGCATTGAATGGCTAGCTGTAGGCTTGCTTTTGTTGGTAGCCGATCGCTTTGAAGCATGGCTTAGTTTGGGACAAACAGCCTTAGTAGATGGCTTTCAGATTGCGTAGAAAACGAAGTGAAGAGCTGGTCATTGTGGCACTGGAAACTGAACTATTGAACGTTGCCACGAAGGCAGCGGAAGAAGCAGGAAGAAGGCTTGTCACACTCTTTCACGGGGCAAAGCTCTCCGTGAGGCGGAAGCACGATCACCCGGGGAGTATAGTAACCAACGCGGACAAAGAATCGGAGAAAATCATTCTTGACTGGATCAAACGAAGCCGAATGAAGTGCACAGTGAACTCGGAGGAGGCGGGAGTGCTTGACTTTGGTTCAAATGAAATTCTATGGGCAGTCGACCCTCTTGATGGGACGTTCAACTTCGCCAAGCGAATCCCGCATTTCGCAGTTTCAATAGGTGTGTTGCTTTGCAACAGGCCCGTCGCCGGAGTAATTTACGATCCCATCATGAATGAAATGTTCACATCCTCTCGAGATCACGGCGCGGACCTGAACGGAAAGCGGATTCATGTCACTGATACTCGGTCGCTTCGAAACTCAGCTCTGATCTTTGAGTGGTGGAACCAGGAACCTTGCATACCGGACCCTTTGGACTTGGAGAAGATACTTTACCGCTACACGCGTAGTCTAAGATCTCCGGGAAGTGTTGCCCTCAATCTGTGCGCGGTCGCTTCTGGTAGGTTCGATGGACTGATCACCGTGTTCCGAAAGTCACCGGTTTACGAGATCGCAGCCGGCTGCCTGATCGTTCAGGAGGCTGGTGGTCATCTAACGAATTCGGCTGGTGAGAGTTGGGAGAATTTCTCGGGTTCAGTGGTTGCGGGTGGTCCGAGAATCCAGAGGCAGCTCCTCTCATTGATTAACGGTCGACGAGATCCGGTTCGCACATCGTGCTCATAATCCCTCGCGGGCAAGGTCTCGAATCAGTTCTTGCTGACGCGTTGTCAGCTTGGAAGGCGTTCTCACCTGCACGATGACAAGTTCGTCTCCTCGCCCATTCTCTCGCCAGGCAGGCATTCCTTTCTTCCTAAGCCTGAATGTAGCTCCGCTTTGGGTTCCAGGAGGAATCACGATCCGAGCATGACCATCTAGCGTCGGGACTTCAACCTCACCGCCGAGAACCGCCTTTGAGAAGTTGAGATCGACACGGCATGCCAGGTCATTGCCTTCGCGGCTGAAGATCTCGTGAGGTCTCACATGAACAACAACGAACAAGTCGCCCCCTCGGCCGCCACCATTCGGCGGCGTATCCCCCTCTCGGCGCAGGATGAGTTGGGATCCTGTGTCGACTCCGGCAGGGATCCTAATGCTGATGCGTCTGCGGCGTTCCACGATTCCAACGCCATGGCAGACGGAACAGGGCTTGTCGATCGTTACGCCTCGTCCTCGGCATTTATCGCATGGTTCTATGCGGGCGAAATGCATGAAACCTGAGATTTGCACATGCTGGATCTGCCCAGTGCCACCGCATGCTGAGCATTTCTTCGGCGAGGTGCCTGGTCTCGCGCCTGAGCCATTGCATTCCGGACACCGTTCGCTTCTTGGGACCTCGATTTCTGTTGTTAGTCCCGCGTAAGCCTGTTCTAGGGAAATCTCCAAGTCGTAACGTAAATCCTGACCCCGATCGGGGCCGCGTGCGCGTCGGCCTCCGCCGAAGAACATGTCGAAGATAGAACCGAATCCCCCGCCGAATCCGAAACCGAGGTCTCTTAGGATCTCGTCGAAGTCTACTCCGCGGAATATGTCTTCGGCTGAATACCGTGAGTCGATGCCTGCATGACCGAAGCGATCGTATTGTGCTCGCTTCTCGTCATCCGATAGGATTGCGTATGCTTCTGAGATCTCTTTGAATCGTTCCTCGGCGTCTGGTGACTTATTCCGGTCTGGATGGTACTTCAAAGCTAACTTCCGGTATTCGTTCTTGATTTCATCTTTGGTAGCGCTACGCTGTACGCCGAGTATGTCGTAGTAGTCACGTTTGGACAAGTGTGATCGGCTGCAATGCTAGGTCTACTTCTTGTCGTCAACGACCTTGTAGTCTACGTCAACCGCGTCCTTCTTGTCGCCTTGCGGTGATGGACCGGCTGAAGGGCCACTTGCTGCTTGCTGCTGTTGCGCTACATGTTGATACGCGGCAGTTCCAATCTCTTGCATGATCTTCTGGAGGGCTTCCAGTTTCTGCTTGATGACGTTGGAGTCCTTTCCGGCTAAGGCCTCTCGCAATTCTGATACGCCCTTGGTAACCTGATCAGTCTGGTCCTTGGTAATCTTGCCAGCGAGTTCCTTTGTCAATCTCTCCGCGGCGTAGATCATATTGTCGGCTGAGTTCCTGAGCTCTGCCTCTTCTTTCCGCTTCTGGTCCTCAGCGGCGAACTGCTCAGCCTGCTTGACCATCTTCTCGATATCGTCCTTGGGCAATTTCGTTGACGCGGCGATTGTGATCTTTTGTTCCTTGCTCGTGGCCAAATCCTTTGCTGATACATTCATGATCCCGTTCGCATCTATGTCGAACGTCACTTCAACCTGCGGCACTCCCCGAGGCGCTGGTGGAATTCCGGTCAAGTTGAACATGCCAAGCGAGACGTTGTCAGCCGCCATCGGCCTCTCGCCCTGAAGAACGTGGATCGTAACGGTGGTTTGGAAGTCGGCTGCTGTCGAGAATATCTGACTCCGTTTCGTGGGGATCGTCGTATTCCTATCGATTATCTTCGTGGACACACCGCCAAGGGTCTCGACACCTAGTGACAGCGGCGTGACATCCAAGAGCAGAAGATCACGCACTTCACCAGCTACAACGCCTGCCTGTATGGCAGCACCCATCGCAACACATTCCATGGGGTCGACACTTGTCTCCGCCTCTTTGCCCATGTAATCTTGGACGAACTTTCGAGCGATGGGCATGCGCGTAGGTCCGCCAACCAGAATGATCTTCGAAATCTCGTTTGGTGTGAGCTTGGAGTCTGTGAGCGCGCGATCCATGGAAGTGCGGCAACGATCTATCGTCGGTCGGACAAGCTCTTCCAGTTTCGCGCGCGTCAATGTCATGCTGAGATGCTTGGCCCCTGAAGCATCTGCTGAGATGAAGGGCAGGTTGATATCGGTTGTCAGGACGGTGGATAGTTCGATCTTCGCCTTTTCAGCCGCTTCTCGAACGCGTTGGATCGCGACCTTGTCATTGCGCAGATCTATGCCGTTACTGGCTCTGAACTCGTTTGCTATGTAATCGATGAGGGCGTTGTCCATGTCTGTGCCTCCGAGCTGAGTATCTCCGCTGGTCGATAAGACTTCGAAGACCGGCGGCTCATTTGGCCCTGTTCGTCCAACTTCCATTATGGTGACATCGAGGGTCCCTCCTCCCAAATCGAAGATCATGATCTTCATCTCCTTCTCAGACCTGTCGAGGCCATAGGCAAGGGAGGCTGCAGTAGGCTCGTTGATTATCCTAACAACTTCTAGGCCAGCTATGGCTCCCGCGTCTTTGGTCGCCTGTCGCTGGTTGTCATTGAAATAAGCCGGAACAGTGATGACAGCTTTCTCAACTTTGTCTCCCAAGAAGGCCTCGGCATCACGCTTGATCTTCTGGAGGATGAATGCTGAGATCTGCTGCGGAGTGTACTCCTTGCCAAAGATGTTCACCTTGTGGTCAGTTCCCATCTTGCGCTTGATCGCGTACACAGTGCCTTCCGGGTTGCTCACCGCTTGACGTCTCGCAGGTTCACCTACCAGCAGTTGCCCGTCTTTTGTGAAGGCAACAAATGATGGAAAGGCCTTCCCGCCAACAGACGTGCCCTCAGCACTGGGGATGATCGTAGGGCGACCGCCAATGACAGCCGCTGCCGCTGAATTGCTCGTCCCTAGGTCTATTCCTATGATCTTCGACAAAGGCAATACCTCTCGATGTGAGTGAAGGTGATAACGTCTTGCAGATGGAACATGAACTCAAAAACATTACGGGGCAGGGAGGCGGTTACCTCTCTCCGGGCCTCTCTATCGTCTTCTCCTTTGGAGCTGCTGGCTTGCTTACAACAACTAGGCTTGTTCGGATGACTTTGCCGTTAAGCAGGTAGCCCTTTCGAATCTCCTCCATTATCGTATTCTCAGATATGTCGTCCTTCTCAACGAAGCTTACGACTTCATGTTTTGTCGGATCGAATTGATGATCGACGGCAGGGATTTCTTCCAACCCCTCGGTGCGCAGTACGTCAATCAATTGCCTTAGGAGCATCTTCAGGCCTACCGCCATCTCTTCTTTTGGCAGCTGGTTGTCCGAATGAGCTATGTTCGTAGCTTGTTGCAGGGCGTCAAGAATTGGCAGAAGTTTGATGAGCAAACCTTCTGAGGCCTGCTTAATCACTGTTTCAACCTGACGCCTCGTGATCTTCTGCAGATTCTCCATATCTGCTTGCAGTCGCTGTAACTTGTCAAGGTAATCGGCTGCCTTCTTTTCACTCTGCTCCTTCTGCTTGGCAAGTTCCTCCAAGTGGTTTCGAACTATGTCAAGAAAGTCCAAGAGCTTCGCCTCTGAGCCCTCTGTATTCTTATCACGTCCCGTTGGCAAATCAGCGACCACTGCAAGCGCCCTGAAATTTCTTATGTTGAATTTTAAGCCTGCTTTTTCTCCATCTCTACTCTTCCTTTCTGCACAAGTCCCGCTGACTCATCCATCCGACCTGATTTCGCCATGCTCATATCTCTGTTCAGCAATACTGTTTGGTTTTCGGGACAGGCAGGTTGATGACACGTCTTGGCCAAGACAGCTGAGTCCAAAGACCAAATTCAGAGTACCAGACTCCAGCGTGCCAAAGTGTCCTCCTCTCTAACCATCGACCTGTCGTTCCATGTTCCCCAACCCAGCTTCGGATCACTCGCGAACATCACACCATTTGACGGCACCCTCTTCCATCATCCACCCACTCTCAACCCAGAGATCGCAAGAGAGACCTATCGCCAAGCACGCATCCGACTCGAATACTCTCCGCAAGCTCTGAGAACGATCCGCGAGCATCAATCGGTGACATTTGAGTACGATTCATCGGGCTTTGTGTGGGTAACACCTCGGAAGGATGACCCATTGAAAGATATCCTCGACGATCGGACTCTGAAGACGTACGTTAGCTGGAGCCCCTATTACGATTCATATCGACTTCGTCAAGCCGGTTCCGTAAAGTTCGCCAAGATGGCCTTCGAGAAGCAAGGGGTCTTAGTTCGCTTGAGCGGTTTTCCGCAAGATCAACTCGAATTTCAACGCATTCACATCCCGCGATCGATCAACGTAACCTTGTACCCATTTCAGCGAAAAGCGGTGGACTTCATAATAGGAAACGACGGCCGCGCCTGTCTGTTTGACGAAATGGGCTTGGGCAAAACGATCACCGCCACTACCGCCTTGCTGGAAATGATCCGGCGAAAGAAGGCATCTCGAGCGCTCATCGTGGCGCCGAACGCGGTAGTGGAACAATGGCGCGGAGAGCTTGTCGAGAAATTCAATCTCACTCCCACGCTCGTAACATCAAAGTCTTCACTGAAGGAACGAGCTGCCCTATACAACAGCCCGCTCGTTATCCTCAACTACGAACTGCTTCGCACCGACTTGGAACTCATACTTCAGAAGAATTTCGATTCCGTGATCCTAGACGAAGTCACGAGGGTCAAGAACATGGACACCCAGACGAGTGAAGCAGCAAAGAAACTGATAGTGAGAAATGTTATCGCGCTCACGGGAACTCCGCTTGAGAACCATCTCGGAGAACTCTACAACATTGTGAACATTGTTAGGCCGGGATTCTTCGGTCGATACAACGAAGACTTCCTCGCCGGGTACACTCTGAAAGTTTCAGGTCAGGGATGGCAAGCCTCCCGACCAATAATCAACCCTGAAACCCTACCCAGACTCCGAAGAGAACTACGGCGCATATCAATTCGGCGAACGAAAACGCAAGTTCTGAAGCAGCTCCCAGCGCTTACAATACAGTACGTCTACACTGAACCCGCGAGAAACCAGAAGATGATCTACGACGTACTCCAAGAGAGCCTGAGCGAGACCATACTTGAGGAGTACGCCTACAGCACGAGCAACGATGAAGGAGCCAACCCGTTCACAGCTAATCGAATGCGGCTCTATACGCTCCTACGTGAAGCCTGTGCAGACATAAGCATGATAGCGGGGTATCTGAGACGGAAGCAACGGGAGAACACGAAAGACGCGATCGCACTCCGCGAATCACCGATCTTCAGGAGATTGATACGCATAGTTGCCAGACTCGAACCGGAGAACGCGAAACTTGTCGAACTCAAGGAACTTGTCAAGGACCTTACAGAGCAAGGTCACAAACTAGTCATCTTCTCACAATTCGTCCCCATCGTGAACCTAATCCAAGATGAACTCACCAATGAAGGCATAACAACAATAGTCTATCATGGGCAGCTCTCTGAAGACGACCGAAATCAGCACCTTCGCGACTTTATTCAACGTTCTGAGCCGAGAGTTCTAGCGAGTACCGACGCGGGTCAATTTGGACTGAACCTTCAGGTAGCTGACGTGGTCGTGAATTATGACCTTCCTTGGAATCCAGCGCGACTGCAGCAACGGATTGCCCGATTGCACCGAATCGGCCAAACCAACAAGGTCCTAGCGGTGAACTTTGTCGTCAAAGGCACGGTTGAGGAACATGTCCGCGATGTCCTTGAAAGAAAACGAAGACTCTTCAGAGAAGTAACCGTCAGCGATGTGACCCATAGCGAGGAATTGACTCTTGATGAGTTGAGAGAAATCTTCGGGTTTGATATGCGAAGACTTGCTGATAAGATACGAGAACGCTATGGTCTTCATGTCGAAAGCCCTCGAGCAAGGTGAATGCATCACCGGAAGCTTTCGGCCATAGGACTTCTGACGAGAAGAACTTTCACCCATCTCTCTTGCGTATAAGTCGAGTGCGGCACCTTGTTCTCCGCCCTGGAAGTGAGAACCATCTGTGAGGCATGCAGCCCTCCTCGCGTAGCTCGCTATGAAGGCCATAACCTCATCCTAGAGCGTGTCGAATGCAACTGCCCATGCTCAGAAACAGTATTCGAGGCCAGGGGGCCGAGATGCCCTCGTTGTGATCACTTGGTTAAGATAGAGCTTACGGACGATTGGAAAGATCCGTTCCTTTGGATCGACCCGAAGACAGGAGCACCGGTCAAAGTCGACCAAGTGCAGCCCAGCAAACGGTGATTTGCCGATCGAGACGCTAAATCCGACTGTTGCCGGCTGTGAGAGCTAGGCAGAATGAGCTTTCGGATGCTTCTTCCGCATCTCTCTCTGAATATCCAGAGCCCACGGAAAAATGCGCTCTTCTTCAGCCCCGAAATGCGAGCGAGCCAACTTGTCCAGTTCTGACGGTGTCGAAGCAAGACCTTCGGGCGACGCTGTCGCTCTTCTGGCGATCACATCTGTCAACTTGTGTATCATTCGATGCTGCTGGAACACTGTGATGGCATCATCTGCGCCTTCTCGCCCGAGGACATCGATGAAGAGCTTCAGCAGTACGTTCTCTTCATCAACAATGTGCTGAACAATCGAGCTGTCAAGCTCACGCGCAATCTCAGCACCCGTCGCGTAGTCTTTCTCATCAAAGGAAGAAACAAGATTATCGAGACGTTTTCTCTGCCCCTGATGTTCCCTTGAAAAGACCGCGGTGAGTTCCTCCAGCCCGAGTTTGCGCGCGATGACTCTCGAAGGCAATTCCTCTTCTCCACCTTGGAACGCGATGGCCGTTCCGGTATTAGGGAACCTATTTCGCCCTTATCATGATCAGAAAACATCTTGAATCTGTTGATCGCCTTGACTGCATGAGGTTCATTCGCCGGCATTATGATCATCTCCCCTTCCTTCACGTGGATTTCCTTGCCGGCGATTGTGATGTCTGCTTCGCCTTCTAGGATGATGACCATTGCATCGTAGGGTGCGGTGTGCTCGCTGAGTCCCTGCTTTGCGTCGAATGCAAAGGCTGTAATAGTACCGCCTTCTATATCGACTAACGTGCGACTCACGATAGATTCTCTCTGATAAGCCACCAACTCGTTGAGCTTCAGCGGTTCAGCAACAACACTCGTTGCGTTTGAATCCCCATTCATTCCCATCAAACTCTGGGACGTGTTTGGATAGGCGGTGCCTTAACGGTTTCCAGCCGACCATGCTGGAGCCAAGCACTGGTGCCTCCGTCAGGCAAACTGAACCATAGAGAATGACTGTTCTACTTCTTGCTGTACGCAACGTAGAGGATCATGAGGAGAATCCCTATGAACAGCGCGAATCCGACAATGAAGATTCCGACTAGCGAAAGCGGAAACGCCGCATTGAGGAAATCGGCCACCGTGGATTGGTTGATGATGAGATACGGGAGATGACTGTACTCCTGCATCGTTTCTCCGATCAGTATGATGGTGGATGCAAGTATGCCCGCAGCTGTCGCCCCAGCGACACTCAGATTTGACAGAACCTGTCGCTCACCGCCGTTCCTTAGCCAAATGCCTGCCAAGAAGAGGCAACTCACGAAGATCATCTTCATTGCGAAAATATGAGGCAACAATTGAGCATCAGCAATGCCCGAGTACTGTGCGAACAATCCAGTGATAGCTGAGAACATACGAGGCACATTCCCTCCGAGAGTCCACAGATACCATGCGCCTGCCAGAGCCTGAGGGACAAGGAAGGCGACCCCGGCTAGGGCTCCCTGCCGGAAAAGATTGGCGTTGACATTGGCATCTCCTCGTTTCAAATGGGTTCCCAGCGCCGCAGCCGCACAGACAACGAACCCTGCGGTTGACAATGATGCAAAGAGCGTGTGAGCGTAGAGTGGTGGCAGGCTTGGGTTCGTGTACAGGAGCATCATCTCAACGGCGTCCCCCGCCATTCCAACCGGTTCATTTGTGAACGCAATTATGGTCCTGAAGTTGAACGGGATCAGTGAAGAAGTCACAGCCATGAGGAGACCCACAATCAAGTGAAGGCTCGCCCTGATTTTGTCGAACGTGTACCAGTAGATCGCGATAAAGAGGAAGTTCAATAGGATGATTCCCGCGACGAATGCGAATGGCCACCACAGCAGTACGCCGAGCGTTTTCATGAAGCCGGGCCAGAGCGCGAAAAGCTCGACCGTTATTGCCGTTCCTAAGGAGCCGATCGTAGCATAGATCAGTATGATCGCCTTCGAAACTGCTCTGCTCGAGTCAACGTAGACTTTGTCATTTCGTCTCCGACCGATCAGCTCGAATCCAAATGCAAACCAAGAGAAGCCGAGCACGAGACTCGCACCGAGAATATGAGTGAACATTGTGAACGCGAACAAAGTTAACGCAGAGTCCACAGGTGTCATCTCCGTTTCACTCCTTGTAGACGATGTAGATGGTGAAGGATATGCCGAGAACCGCCAAGACAAGCATCCCTGAAATTGCTGCCACTACAGTGGGAGTGATTGCGAAGGTGGGCGACAGAATATCGCTCGCTTTGACCAATCCGTAGATTACCCATGGTTGTCTCCCTACCTCCTTGATATACCAGCCGAGAATGTTGACGGCGATCGCGAGAAATGCGCCAAGCATGGCGAGCGTAAGCCAAGTCCTTGAGATTGCCTTACCCCTCATTACCTTCAAAGCGATAATTAGTGCGATGATACCCATCACCACGCTAAGGCCGATCTTCGAGTACCATTGTAGGTACAGGAGCGGATGCTGAAAATCGACCGGATACTCGATTAGGCCTTTTATTGGCGTATTCCAGTCCCCGTACGCCAATAGGTTCGGGAACCCGGAAGGAATTGTCTCGTATGCGCCCTCAAGGGCGGCCAGTGTTGCAGGGGTATACTTCGCGAGCAACCTGCCCTGCTGATCGCCGAGGAAAGCGATGACCGGGATTGGAATCGCAAAAGCTAGGCTCGCCAGCTTGAAGGCTGCCCAGTTCAGCTGCTCTCCGCCTACTCCCCGGAGCAGTCTGTAGGCGTACAGCGCCATGACCAGTCCGAAGGCATAGACGCATCCACCAAGTATGGCATGGGTGCAAGTAATCACGGATGCTTCGTTCAGGAAAGCCCGCACCGAATCCACCTGCAACTGTCCGTTCACGACAGATGCCCCAAGCATCGGGTATTGCATGAAGACGTTCACACTCGTGATAAGAAAACCGGAGATGTTCGAGCCGAGCGCGACACCTACGCCGATGGCGACGTGTGCCCATGTTCCTGAAAGCTTGTCCCATGATACCCAGTAGAGCACAAGCAACGTGACCTCTGACAAGAACGCAAACACCTCCAAGAAGAATGGGTAGAACAAGTATAGGCCTCCAAGTCTGATGAACTCAGGCCAGACAGAGAAGAGTCCGAATTCCATCAGGGTTCCTGAGGCCGCACCCGTTCCGAAGACGATCGCCAGCGCTTTCATCCAAGTGAAGGCCAATCTCTTGTAATGCTCGTTGTGCTTCGTGATCCACAAGCACTCGGAGGCCACAATTAGCCATGGAATCCCAAGCACAAGGCCAAGAAGCATACCATGTCCGTAGATGCCAAATGCTGAGAGAAACCTCGCAAGAAAAAAGCCAGCCTGATCAGACAAAGGATTGGTCACGAGATTCGACGAATTCTGACGAGGGCCAATAAATACGTTTAGCAGAGAAAACTACCACGTGCACCCAAACAACCCTTGAGTTCGCCGAATATTGGTGCTTTCTGTTTCAAACGGAACAAGCGCATCATGTTTTGGATTGCTCTGCTGTTGGGGCTGGTTGAACTCTTCGGAGACTCCTTTTTGGCATCGGTCCAGGTCATCCCTCGCGCGGAACAGATGAATGGCGATTGTGATGTCTCTGCAATGTCCATCCTGTGGTGAAGAGGTATCGTATCTCTGCAAGTACTGTGATCGATGCTCAAAGTGCTGCAGAAGCCTCAGTGAATCCGACCCGATTTTCCAAACCACACTTCCGCATTCATTCACGCCGCGAATTGCAGCGAAGGTGCAAGTGTAAGACCAAATTCGGCAGATCCCAAGAGAATTCGCGGAACATTAACCATCAGGCAAATTTGAGACTGCGTGTACAGGGCTATGGGATGAAGAGAAGATGTTAGACCACGCAGTCCGCTGATGTTATATTATGAAACTTTCGCGCCGCATCCGAGGCAGTACAGATCTTCAGCAGCGAGTTTGTTGCCACAGTTGGGGCATGTCTTCTGTGCAGTCTTTGTATTTCCTACCGACGCAGGGTTGTACGCACTTTTCAGTTGTTCTATTGCTTTGGCTAGTTGGTCGTAGGGAGCCTTCATGAGTCCGAGCACCCCTCCTACAGCCGTCAGGTTCATGGACGAAACGAGGACGAGGGCGCAGGCTCTTTCCCCCGCCGGCGTTCGGTAGCGTAGCCTGAAGTAGGGGGTCCCCCACACTCTGTCCGCTTTTGCCTCGGTAATGGTGTCCAGAGGAACCTCGAAGCTCCCTTCGTTTCTCAATCCCTCTCCAATATTGCCGCTGTAGTCTTGGGTCTTGGCGGTCAAGTATTTCCCGCCAAGATACCTCACGTAGACGAGTCGTCGGTTGGTGAGGATCAGCTGCCCCTTCAGCGCCTGCCCCATTCCCGGCTTTTCCTTCGGATAAAATCCCACATCAGCTTTTCCCACAACCTCTTCTGACAAACCCACCAGGACACCGCTCCCTATCTCACTTCAACACTCATGTTGAATTGGAGTCATATATGCATGCTTGGGGCATTTCAATGCGCTGAGCATGCGTCTGGGAGCTTCGCTAACGCGGTTCAGATCTGTGGGTCGAGCTTGCTTCTCATCGATTTCGTTGCGATTATTCCTTCCTCCATGCCAGTAGGCTCAGAAGGAATATCAGGGTAAACATAGAGAATCCTGCGGCGCAGATTGTCAATGGACTTCTGTTCAGAAATTCTTGGATAAGCAAGGAACCGGAAAACAGCATTCCGACGACTGCCACAAGGAGGATGAGCTTCCGGCCCGTTGCGAAACCAATCTTCTCCTTCCAAGTCAGCAGAAGAATGATCAGCATAATGGTGTACATGGTGAATCCGTACATGCACGACGGGTACCCGAGCACTAGAGTGCATCCGCCGTACAATGGACAGGCGTTGGCCAGAAGTACCCCTGCGGTGAGGTAGCTGGAAAACCCCATGCCGAAAAGAACGACCGCGAGTATCGCGATAGCTGGTTTGGTGAGATTCATCTCTGTCACTCCGCTGCGAAGCTGCCACCGTACCCATAATGATGGTTATATGTTTTAGTTTGAATGGTTTCAAGGTCACTCTCAGTTAGCGATTTCAGATCATCCGAACTGAAAGCATCTCATTGAAATGGATCCATTCTGGAACCCTTCGTAGGTAAACGTTAGTGGTTCGCCTTTTGCCTGCAGCGCAATCACGCAAATCATCGGTAGATAGTGATCAAGAGTGGGCACCGCATATGACGCAGAAGTGCTCTTGGTTTCAAAGTCGAGCAAAGCTTCACGATCCTCATGGATCAGATCGTATTTCACCTTCTCGTCAAACTCGACAGCCCAACGATACGGCTTTGCATCAACATGCTCGAAATCAATCGTCCGCGGATTATGCACGATGTTGCCGCTCTCTGCGATCAAAGCTCTCTTCCTCCTAAGCTCCGCCAACTTAGAAGCCAGCTTGTAGTTGTACTGCGGTGGCTTCGGTTGCCATTCGTTGAAGGAATAGTCTAGACTTATCTCAAATACAGGAATGTCCGCCCTTGGATACATGTGCCTGACCACAGCTCAAGAAGCATGATCCAACCCCCAATCATAACTGCAGCCGATTTGCCCATTCTTCAAATGAGTCGCCATTTTGGCGTAGTCTGGCGTACCAGGGCTCGGATAGTTGATCGCATACAACTCGTTTGGGAACCCGTGCAAATCGTGAATCGTACGCGGTTCATCCAGGCAGGTAACGTGAGTCTGCGTCAACCAATGTGCCGAGATCACCACTATTGCCCTCGGCTTGGGAAGGCCCCTTCCTAGATTCGCTGGGCTCTTCGTGAACTCGTCGTTCATGATCGTATTCATGGGTGAACCGTGTCCTAGGAACAACGCAGGCATCTTTTCCGGCTTGTCAGTGGATCCCGAGGGAAAGTCTTTCAAGGTAATTGATGGTGGGTCCGGAGGGATCCGAAGCCTTGATATCGAAAGTTCGAAGAGCTTATCTGGCTTCTGTTGCATAAGACGCCGAAGCTTGGTTCCTCATCTGAAGGCTTATGTACTGTAGGGTACCGTACTTTACCACATTGGAGTCTATGCTGTATGCCTAAGAGAGGTTACACTTCGGTCACTCTACCATTGCACCTTGTTCGCGAGGCGAGGAGACTACTAAAGAGTCCAGCAGGCGAGAAATACAGGAGTCTAACGGAACTCGTCTCCCAGGCTTTAGAGGAAAAGCTTGAGGCCGTCAAGGACATTTCGATCGTGTCCACTAGAGCTGTCCCAAGGGAGGAAGCAAAGCGCATAATACTCGACTACCTTAGCAGCAATCCCGGCGCCCACTACCCCAGCGACATTGCCAATTCACTCGGACTGGACCTGGATGTCGTCTTCGAAATAACTCAGTCACTACTCCGCGACCATATCATTGAGACCAAGACTTCATCCGAAAAGGTGATCGAGGCACGTTGACGACGCTGACTGCATACGGCGATTCGATACTCGGCGAACGCATCGTTTTCGTTGCACGTAAGCGCTCGCGAGAGAGGCTTATCATGAAAGGTGGGACACATAGAGGTATAAGCGGCACGCTCTACGACGCCAAGTGCTGGATTGAAAGTCCTATCCAGATGAGACGCGAGCGTGCAGGGGAACCTGAATAGAAGAGAAGCATTCGCCGTGAATTATGGTGGGCCCGGAGCATGGATAGCGTCCGACATCGTGAACGAATTCCTTAGGAGAGCAGATGAGATTGACTGGCAGAGTCTCACCTCCTGTTCCAAAGAAACTTCGAGATGAAATTGAATCTCTTGCCGCCATCACAGGCGACGACAAATCAACCCTGATGCGCAAACTGATGCTGAAGGGTTTAGAGCAACTGAAACTCGATACGGGAATTGAATCCTACGTGAAGGGCAAAACGTCATTGGAAAAATCATCAAAGATCGCAGGCGTGTCGATCTCGCGCTTTCTCGAAGAACTCACCAACCGAAAGATTGGCATACGATACAAACTCGAAGATGCTGAAGAGGAAATTGCCAAGATCGTTTCGAGGCATCAAAGAACTTAGCAAGTACAGGGAGTTTGTACGTCCTTGCCTTCCGGGCCACATTTCGGACACGTGACATGAATCAAGATCGCAGACTCCCTTGAACACCGTCATCACATGACTGAGTATCCATACCACGCCGGAGGCGCTGCCATGCAACTAGTCCTGATGCGACGTCTTCAATGCTTCTGCGAATGAAATCTGCGCTTCGCAATACGCTGCCATCCCAACCTGTAGCAAGTTTGTGACGGCTTCGTTTCTACTCATACCCGCTCGCTTGACATAAGCGCCTAAGACGCTGAATAATCCGTGAGGCAATCGAAGATCCAATATCACGCCTCGGCTGTGAACCCGCTGGATCGCTTTCCAGCGACCAAGGATTGGGCCCTTAGTTATCTTTCGTCTCATGTTCGGCTGGTCCTCGAACTCCTTTAGTATCCCGATCGTTAGGAGAACTCGCATTAGATCGGACTTTTCCCAGCCTTCCAGCCTGGCAAGACGGCTTAATTGTAAGCCTCTACGCCGAGTGAGATATACGGAGAGGCGTTTGTATGTCAAATCTGTCTCCGTTTATGCTTAGGAGCATAGGACTTTGGACAGGGTACGTACGCGCATGCCTCTACGCGAAACGACCAGTTCTTTCCTCGTCGTTTTCCTTCAAACGTTTTTTCAACTGCTCAGTCGCCTCCTTCATTTCCTCACGACGGTTGTCGAGCTGTTCGAGTAGATCGTCGACATAGGCCTCATCTCTGTCCATGAGAATTGCTTCTTCGGTTCGCATAAGACTGGCCAAGACGAGGAGTGCCTTCTGTCGTGCCTTCGCATTCTTAGCTGCCTCTTCGCTTTTCGTGAATTCCTCAGCAGCCTTCACGGATTCCCAAGCGATTTGTTCTAGTTGATCACGCTTCTCTTTGGATGGAAGGGCGCCTGCGACCCAGACCGTCATCCCGCGCCATACTTCACCGTACTCTTCGGTGTGGTTGTAGAAAGCTTCCAGGTGCTGTAAGCCGGATGAGCGACGCTGGGGCCTTTCACCGAAAAGCCGCGTTAGTATTCGTCTTAGAAGCGAGATCGGAACACTACCCAATTTGCCTTTCCGAATATCCGTTAGCACTTGGGACGAGGAAAACTGTGCATGGACTCACACGCCAACCGGTAGGTGAAAGTGATCCGTAGACCGCGCGTGCAGTCTACCACGCATTCAAAAGCAATGGAGGAGAATAGGGATTTCGACTCGAATTGGTGGGCCCGGAAGGATTCGAACCGACAATATCGAGGGGTCGAAATATCCTGTGCGGGTAAGCCCAGTGAGTCCCTCCTGAAAGCGCGCGCACGGCACGCTCTAGGTGATCCGTGGCGTTTTCAGTCAGACACTTCGATTCTGCGCCGCCAAATTCATGCAAGGCCATGGGTGTTCATCATATTGATGTTCCTCTTGCCAAGAAACTCAATCGTGAGCTTCTTTCTCGAGCAGTTCGTCCGCCTGTCCCTCTAGCTCCGGCCACTGCGGGAGCTTACCACTAAGCTTCTTTCTGACTTCCTCGATTCGCGGAACCTTCCTCACAACCAGAAATCCTCTTCCGCTTGCCTGAACCTCAACTCTGTCCCCTTCGTCAATCTGTGCTTTCCTCCGCTCTTCCGACGGAATTACGAGACCTCCTCGCTTTCCAACCTTAGCTAATGTCAAGGCGAACGCCAAGCATTAATAGGATTAGCCGTCAAATATTAAATTGCCGGGCGAATCGTAAAATGCCTGTCCTTGAAACGGATTTCCTGAAGGGACTACTGGACGAGAAAGACAGACTCCACGCGTCCTGTGTAAGAGCTCTTCGCAGAATATCGGCGGGAGATTGGGTGCTTGCATCGTCTGCGCTAGTCGAACTCGACCTACTGCTCAAAAAAACCGGGATATCCGACCCGGGACGATATGAAGTGTTTGAGAGTCTCAAAGTGGAGTTCGACACCAAAGTCATTTTGGTCGTAAGCCATACCGTTTTGTCCCAAGCCGCCACAATACGCGAGAAATACAGGTTCCGACGATTCTATTTCGACTCGATCCATCTCTCCACTGCGATTCTTCATGATGGAACCATCGTCAGCAGTGACAGGGAATTTGACCAAGTAACCGAGTTGAAGCGCATACCACTTGATAGAGTCTGACTGCTCGGCGATAGATTGATGCGCCCGGAGGGACTCGAACCGACAATATCGTGGGTTCGAGAGGCAGCATAACCATGGAACCCTTTTTCAGTCTTGACGGAGCCTACAGTTTCGCCAGATCTTTGAAGCTTAGCACTCTCAGATTGTACTCTCTGGATAACTTTCCTTTCTTCTCTAGAATTAGCGAATCTTCGGTGACCAAGTCCTCCTTGTTCGAGATCGCGGTAGCCATTAAAATGCAATCTACATAGTCCGAAACAGTCTTCCTCATCTTTTGAGCAATCTCAATAATCCCTGTTTCGTAGAACGGCACGACACGGAACGCCGATATTATTGCATCCACGGCGCGAATTACAGCCTTAGCTGGAATATTGAGCTTTGCGCCTTTCGCCTGCAACTCAAAGATTGAAATGAGGCTGACGGCGAGGTCTTCGAACTTCACGTCTGTTTTCCGTCTTGCAACTGCAGCGAGCAAGTCCGTATCCACAGCAATTTGCGCTAACGGCAACAAGTACGTGGTGTCGAGAATCAAGACTCAAACCGCTTTGACAGTTCTCTTCGAAATGCCTCGAACTCTCTGGCGCTTGTCTTCGCCAACTTTTCCGAGAAAACCAAGTCCAGAACCTTCGATTCACCCTTAAGTGCTCTCTTCAGCAATTCATTTGCCACTTTCGACATCGCCTTCGTGGTCTTGTATCTTCTTAGACTCTCGCGCACTAGCTTCTCGTAGATATCATCGTCAAGCAGAATCGTGGTGCGTCTTGACATATGAACATCTAAGCATTAAATGCTCAAGCATCCATAAAAACCCGCTCGGGAGGTACGGAGCGACCATGGACCTTGAGAGCCGAGGCCCAGTAGCTTCAAACCAGACTGAAACCCTCAGAACCTTGCTGAAATAACAACTACACACCAATAGTTCTCTTTGTAGTACGCGGGGCTTCCGAAACTTCCACTAGCCCAGTAATACCGTCGTAGTTTTCGTGTACCAGTTTCTTCTGAAGCATGTCCAGTACAGAAAGCCTCCACGGAAGAGCTTCGAGTAACCTGAGGGTTTGAACCAAGAGCCGAAATCCAAACCCGCGGAAAGCCAAAACAACCCGAAAACAAACCGATTGCGCGCAATCCGCAAAGCGCTTCCTCCAATACCGCTAGGGACATGGTGGGCCTGGATAGCTTCACAGGCTGGTTTAGAACCCTTAGCCAACCAGAATGACAGCCAAAACGAAGCGGACTCCTCACAACGTTGGCTTGAAAGGAATCCAATGGCAGGAGAGGAGGTTTCAATTGTCGTCGAGAGCCATCGTATTCGCGTTGACATCAATGCCGCGAGGTCCGCTTCTGGTGTTCCAATCCTGTTTTCTTATGAACTCCGAAAAGTAGTTGGCCGCTGTTTGAAGACCCATGTTTTCGACTTCGATTGGTGTGCGGGCGACCTCAACCCAATTCCTGAGCTTGTCTGAAAGAATCATCCCAACACCCGATAAGAAGTGTGGAAGGCAAAGAGCCTTTGCAGATTGACAGTCTTTCCGAAAGTCCTCGTCATCGAGCATCTGAAGTAGTGTATGCAGACATATTATCTCCAATGACCGAAGGGATTCGTAAACTGGACACGATCGTTCTCCTTGGACCGCATGCTTCACGGCTTTGTAGAGTCGCTGGAGAATGTGCCGTCGCTTTTCTCCCCAACCTTGAATGTTGATGCTCGATTCGTTCTCAGGCTTGCTCAGGCTTCCCAATGGCAGTAATCGAAGCTGTTCCATAATGCTTTCAACGATATCTTTCATGTAAAGGGCATATCCTAAACCATCCAGCGCTCTGTGTGTTGTCTGGTTGAGCAGATGCATGTGATAATTGCAGAAGCCCCTAGCAAGCACAACTTTCTGTTTGAACTCTGAATCCATCAATACTTCATTTGTAAGCAAATACTCCATGTGGCGTTCCTCATTGTTCATCCACAAGTAGCATAATGGACAACCAGCAGATTTCTCAAGAGCTTCGAGGATTTCGATTGTTAGCAGATTCTTTTCTATCAATCACACAAACCTGAACAGTTCACGCAGAAGCATGTACGCATACGGCAGGAAGTGCACCCGATGTCCTTCTCTTCGCTATTCGCGCTACCAAATGCCATAGTCAGTCTTCAGTGAAGCATGGGAAGTAGAGTCTCAAGCGATGAAAGGGCGTAGAATGTGTCTTCGAAAGTTGAAATGCCTAAGAAGATGGACCTTCTGAATCCACCGTTTCCATTTTGGAACTTGCCAATCAGTTGCAGGTTTTGGGAAATATGTTGGCAGGTCTCGCCAAGAAGTTCCAGTGCTTTCAATCCGTAATACGCATCCTCAAGTATCAGGTAAGCGTCGAAATCTTTGGGGAATCTCGCGAATCCTCCCGATGGATGCTCGCAGGCTCTAATCCACTTGAGCGTACTCTCAAGCGAGTTCAAGTTGTATCCGAGTAGCTTTAGGGATGCAAGGGCGTAGTAGACGGAAGCGAGGCGTGAGTAGCCACTCTTTCCAAAGCTCCCATCATTATTCCTGAGATTGAGGATTAGTTCGGGCAGGGCCTCTGATTCAGTAGGTTTACCCAGCAGTCTGAGAGTCTCAAGGGAAAGGTAGAGCGTTTCCACATCTGAGGCAGCTTCGATGTTAACTTCAAAACTGCCCAGTCTTGATGCAGAATTCTGAGCCAGCAGAACGTATTCCTCAACTCCTCTTTCCGGCGTTGTTCCTAGCTCTTCCAGTGATCTTGTAACGTAGTAAGCAACTTTTACTGAGTCAAAGCTTCCATCCGAATGCTGCAACCCCTTCAGGAAGTTAATAGTACTCTTACTGCGAAGCGGCTGAACCCCCAGCATTTTGAGTATTTCAAGAGCGAAGTAGGTGTCCTGCGCTGAAGATTCGGACCACTGAGCGAACGTATATCCTCCATCGTCATTCTGCCGCTGCGTGACGTAGCCTACGATAGGGCTAGCTCGAATCCACTTGTCAAAATCGGTGACTCGCCGTTCTTCCCCCACAGCTTCCACCAGCAATTACCTCGTAACACGAAATAAGACGAGTGCTCCTACTGCCGACAGTATTGCGGAATAGAGAAACGCAACAAAGGGCGATAAGACGACCCATAGTAACCCCACTATGGCGCTGGAAACAAAATCGCCAATGCCATTGACTGTGTGAAGTACACCGTAACCAGTGCCTCTCACTTCCGGAGGCAGAAGGTCTGCCGCGAAAGCGCCCTCAATAGTTTCCGTTGTTGCAGTGAAGATTCCCGCTGCTGCGAAAATCAAGGCCAAGTAGAATAGATTTGTTGTGAGGTAGGCCGTACCTAAGCAGGTGAATGCAGAGAGAAAGTAGCCAGCAACTAAGACCGATCTCTTCCCAATCCTGTCTCCCAAAGCACCAATGGGGAAGGATGCAGTCGCGTAGACTAGGTTTAGCAGCGTGTAAAGGGCGACTGCCATCAGCGTTGCTTGCATGGTGCCCACCTCTGGAGCTAGCACTTGTTCAGCTCTGAGTGCGAACAGTGAATTGGCGAAGTTTGCGACCCCGAAAAACCCCACTCCTGTTAGGAAGAGTTTGAATGCCTTGGGCAGAGTTTGAACTGCCTTAACAAATCCTGCATGTTTAGGAGAACCATCCCCTCGTTTTTGCCTGACCTCTTTGATGAAGAATAGTACAATCACGAATGCGGCTATGCCGGGCAGAGCTGTGAGATAGAGTATCTCACGATATCCCAGAGCAGTCACAAAGAGAAGAGCTATGGCAGGGCCTATTGTTGCGCCTGTAGTGTCCATCGCTCTGTGGAAACCGAAGGCTCGACCATGGAATTCGCTGTCGACAGAGTCTGCTAATAGCGCATCTCTGGGTCCCTCTCTAGTACCTCGCCCAATCCATCCTCCGACCCTGAGAGCAGCAACTTGGAGCCAGTTCGAGGCGAATCCGATTACAGGTATGAGCAGACCTGTGAGCGCATAACCCAGCTCGATGGGGGGTTTTCTTCTCCCGAGCCTATCGCTGAGATAACCGGAAAAAGGTTTAACGAAGCTTGAGGCTCCGTCAGAGACCCCTTCAATTAACCCGAGAACCGCTGCAGAGTAACCTAACTGAAGTGTCAGAAAAAACGGCAGAATTGCTGTTGCCATCTCATGGCTAGCGTCGCTGAGAAGACTGACTAACCCAAGGAAGAACACGTTGCCTGATAACCACGCGGGTTTCTTGATCATTCTTGATCATCTGTGAAACACGGTGTAACGCTGGTTACACTTACTTAAACTGCGTTACACACATGAAGGCCGGCTTTCTGCGAGTGGTCATTGACTCTCAAGAGCTGCAGTAATTCCTTTTTCGTGCTCGATAGACCTTTTGAGTTCGGTTCCTCGTCCTTGCAGCTCCCTTGATATGATATCCGAAGCGGATTCCATGTGAACTATGATCACTGAAACGTTCTGGCATGTGGCTCGTAGTCTCTTCTTGACTTCACTCGCTATCGCATGTGCCTGACTTGAAGTCATGCTCGCGCCCACTTCGAGGTCAAGATCAACATGTAACTTGTTAGCTACTTCTTGGATGTGAATACTGTGAACTCCCCTAGATCCAGGAACTCCCCCGACTATTTGCTTGACAAGCTTAACGAATTTCTCATCCTCATGTCCAACTGGCTCCGTACAAACGGAGATCCTCGTGACGCGGTGTAGAGATCTCTTCACATTGGTTTCTATTTCCGATAGGATTCTATGAATGTCCTCAAATCTGAGACCGTTGTTAAGCAACACATGTCCACTGATGTCCAGTCTCTTACCAACCATGCGTATAGTCACTTCTCTACAATCCTGCACATCCTTTGATGCTTCGATTATCCCTTTTATGCGCGCTGCGATTTCCTCCGGCGTGCGTTCTAACAGTGGAATCGGCAGAGATGATGTCTCCTCGCATCTATGAGTCTGGCAAGAGGCTCGTTGCGTCACCCTAATGCTAGGAAACTTTGTAGGACTGAACCGCTTAAATGTAACGGTTGTTACACGCGTCTGTAACGTGCGTTACATTTAAACCCCTGACGTTATGCTACTGCAGGACTTGCGGAAAGACCTTACATTTTCGTCGTTGGGAGGAGCCTGCCATTTGTGGGCAGCAGAAGCAAGATACCTTGCCGGTAAGATTAGGGTGTGGTCTCCTCTTAGAGATGATCTAAGAGCCGCTCTGGTCGATATCACATTAAGAGGTACCCCCATTGCCCGGAGGAAAGTTGCCAGACCACTCGATTGCCCCAAGGCGGGCATACCGCCGATAATTTCAGAACTTGTCAAGTGTGGATGTCTCGCGTTAATTCCGCAGAACTCATCAGCCGAGGACGCCTTACTTGACCTGACGCCAACTGGTTGGGTTCAGGCCTTATGTGCGGACGATCGTGTCTGGACAAGGTCAGAGAGAGTTCTTTCGCACCTTAAGGAAAAGATGCCGAACCTTTCTCGTAACTGGTCGACAATCTGCCATGCTTCACGTACTGCGAGTCTAAGACTCCTTGCTGACGCAGTTCAATTCACAGTAAGCAGCACAAAGTGGCGTACCGGAAATCAATGGGAAGCATTCGAAGAAAACTTTGTTCTTCAAGTATTCAAATCAGTCAACATAACAGAAACAGACCGCGAGAGGATTCTAAAGGCTGTTTCGAATGATCCGCATAGCAGAGCCTTCTTCCGGGGCACAACTAACGATCTGTACAAACGCGTGGAGATCACGCTCGAAGAAAACCATGAGATGATCCAAGCTATAGGTTTGACGCGCTCAGTTGATAGCGAATTTAAGTATTGAGTAAAACAGCATCTCAATTAAGAGTGCTCTATACGTCTTGGGTAGAATGGGTAACCTTTCTATCGCTATGTTCTCCTCCTTGTCGGCGCGTCATCTCGATGAAGGCCTCCTCAAACGTGGCTTTCCTAGTATTGATGGATTTGATTTTTGCATTGCTCGCTAGCAGAGTCTTGGCAACTCGCCCGACGAGGTCATCCTCTTTATTTCCAGTGATGCGCAAGACGGGATCGTCATAGATTACGCCCATTGCTCCGCTCAAACCCTGCACGCTGCGGATCTGAGTTGGTGTGAGCCCTGGGCTGACGACCTCCAACACAAATGGTCGTTCTACATGGTTCCTTAACTCACGTGAAGTTCCGACTTGTGCAAGCTTTCCTGCGAAGAGGACTCCTACGCGGTCACAAATCCGCTCCGGCTCTTCCATGTAGTGGGTTGTCCAGATAACAGTCACGCCCTGATCGCGAAGTCTTCTTGCGAAATCGCGAAACGCGATAGCAGTCTGAGGATCTAAACCTGAGGTCACCTCGTCCAGCAATAGAACCCTTGGACTGTGAAGTAGAGCAGCGCATGTCATAACTTTCTTGGTCATTCCAGTAGAAATGGCGCTGAATAATCGTTTACCTTTCTCTTGAAGACCAAACATTTCCAAGAGTTCAAAAACCCTTTTGTCCGCCGCTCCACTCGGAATGTCATACAGCTTGCCAAGATATTTCAGATTCTCCTCGATAGTCAAGTCCTTGTATGACATGACACCCTCTGAAACAATCCCAATTGTTCGCCTAACCTTATCATCCTCTCTTCCGATCTCATAACCAACCACGCTTGCGCTTCCACTTGTAGGTTCAAGTAGCGTGGAAAGTAGGCGCACTGTAGTCGTCTTTCCAGCGCCATTCGGTCCAAGCAGACCAAATACTTCCCCAAATTCGACGTGCAAGTCCAAATCCTCCACTGCCATGGCATGTCACGAAAGCCTTTGTCAGCCGACTAGCCACCACCGCATACTCCGGCGCGCTCGTCAATGTCTCCACCAACCATAGGACAATGTCGGGGCATCAATCCAGCGAATTTGACATCTCGACGGTTTTAATGTAACGGGCGTTACATCTATCTCAAGAGCTCTTGTTGGTCTTGGTCGCATTCGCCTAGGCAAGCAGCACTCGAAAATACCGAGTAGGTCGAGCAAAGCATACTCGTCGGCTTGAAGGCGAATTCACTTCTACCAGTTCTGCTTAGTGGCGGGGATTTTCAATTAGCTTGATTTGATTCGTTTGAGTACGTTCGGGCGCTCCACCCTCGTGGTCTCTTCTAGTTCTATCTCGCGCTTACTGCGCCATAACGCCCAACCCGAAGCTGCAATCAGAAACACCGCCAAAGGCACCGTAAACCAATTAGCCTTTATCGACACGATTATTGGAGCGATTATCAGCGAAATTAGGTTCACCACTTTGATCATTGGATTCAGTGCTGGTCCAGCAGTATCCTTCAATGGATCCCCAACTGTATCACCGACGACGCTTGCCTTGTGGCGATCACTACCCTTCCCTGTGTTCTCAGCGAGGTTTCGCGGTTCGTCCTCGATGGATTTCTTGGCGTTATCCCAGGCTCCGCCGGCGTTAGCCATGAAGACCGCCAGCAACTGACCCGAAACGATTATCCCAGCCAAGAATCCGCCCAGCGCTTCTACTTGAAGCAGCAGGCCTACGATTATGGGAGCCGTGAGTGCTATGACGGCGAGGGGTACGAGTTCCTTTTGGGCGGCTGCTGTCGAGATGCCCACAACGGTTCGATAGTCAGGTTCAACCGTCCCTTCCATTACGCCTGGCACTCGGAACTGCCTGCGAACCTCCTCAACAATCAGCTTAGCCGCACGTGATACCGCGCGGATGGATAAAGAGCTGAACAGCCAAGGCAATGCCCCCCCGAGTAGTAGACCAACGAAGACCGCTGTCTCAGAGACTCTGATGAACTGTAATCCAGTAGCGGTAATGTATGATGCGAATAGGGAGACGGCTGCGATTACTGCTGAGGCGATTGCAACGCCCTTCGTGATGGCTTTCGTAGTATTCCCAACCGCATCCAAATCAGCCATTGTCTGACGCCCGTTACGCGTCTCCTCATCGTCCAGGTTATGCCAAGCCATCTCACCGATACCGTGGGCGTTGTCGCTAATCGGGCCATAAGAGTCCATGGCAAGATTGTTTCCTGTTTGACTCAGCATTCCAATGCCTATCGTCGCTATCGCATAGAGTGTGAGTACGCCAGTTGAAGGCGGGTAGAGCATTAAGGCTAGTACGAAGGCGATTACGATGAGGAACAGCGCCCACACTGAGGATTCGTACCCTGTGGCGAGACCGGATAGGATTGTGGTGGCGGGCCCGGCACGTGTGGATTTCACAATATCCTTCACTGGTGTTTTGTTCACTGCTGTGAAGTAGGAAGTTAATGGGTTGAAACTTATGGCGAGACCAACCCCGATCGCGATCAACGCGCCCAGTCGCCAGTCATTTGCGTAAAGTAAGGCGAATACGAAGGCCCAGAAAGTCGTGTTTATGCTAGACGCCTCATAGGAGCGGAACATTGCATCCTCCGCATTGCGGGCTCGAATCGCTTCTATCGGGAACTTTGACCAAATCGGCACCATGAACGTTCCGAGTATTGAGGAAATGACCCCGACGCCCCGTATGATCAAGGGGAAGAGAAGCCATTTCAAACTGTGAGCAGGGTCAACAAACATTAACGCTAAGCCGAGGATTAGGGCTGAGACGATTGTAACTTCGTAGGATTCGAAGATATCTGCAGCCATACCGGCGCAGTCTCCAACATTATCTCCAACTAGGTCTGCGATGACGGCTGCGTTTCGAGGATCGTCTTCAGGAATATCTTTCTCTACTTTACCAACGAGGTCAGCGCCTACATCAGCGGCTTTTGTGAAGATTGCCCCGCCAACTCTCATGAAGAGAGCGAGTAGGGTGCCGCCGAATCCGAATCCCAGCAAAGCGTCTGGTGAGGCGATTCCGAATATGATGAATATGGATGTCCCGCCAAGTAATCCTAATCCGTCGGTTAACATTCCGGTGATGGTGCCGGCGTGGTAGGCGATCGATAACGCCTCGTTCAGGCTTCTGCGGGAGGCGGATGCAACTCGAACATTGGCTTGTACAGCCATTCGCATTCCAAACTGTCCCACGATCAAACTGAAGGATGCACCCAAAATGAATGCGGCCATGCGACCTACTGCGACAGTGAGCTGGGCGCTTTTGCCGAAGACCTGTACCGCCTCGGCACTTGGTTTGACAATATAAACGCTGAAGAACAGAAGAACTGCGAGTACTCCGATTAACGGCAGAATTGATCGCAGCTAGCGATTTAGGTACGCATCAGCACCTACACGAATGGCGTTCCAAACTTCCTGCATCTTCTCCGTGCCTTTGTCTTTCTTGAGCACTGTGCCCCTAAGCCACAAGGCGTAGAGGAGACTGAGAATCGCTATCCCAATAATCGCCCAGGGAACAAACCTCTCAAAAGTCGTCACATCAAACAAGGTCCACACAAACCTCGCCGAGAGGATAGATCGAACCTGTGATCGCGTCCGCACCCGACATGAAACCCGCACCTTGGCTCAATGGATTCACGGTGCGCAGTGCAGCGAGAGAATTATTTAATCAACACGCTGATTTCGCAGACCGAGTTTTACTGTTGAAAAACAATGGAGCCGAAGTAACGACCGTTACATTTAAGACCTTCTTACGTGACGCCAGCTTACCGCCCCTTAGAGGATCACGCCATTACACATTATGCGTCCCGTAGACCAAATACAATCAGCACCGACAAGACCACCAAATCGTGTTAGTTTTGGTGCTAAACGATCATATCCGTCGGATGCCTCTTCAAGAAAAAGGGGGCACATGTTTGTTCGAATGTTAAAATCGCCGAAAGTGTAGATACTCGGAAGCCGTTATTCAGAATATGGTCTGCGATAGACCTTGTTTAAATCCAGCTGTCAAACCACCGGGTTTATGAGTTTTCTGCACAGCGTCTAGTTCCTTCGTTGGTGGCACGCCATGATTGGGGCATCATGTTCGCGATCGTTTGGGTTTTCGATTCTGAGGGTTTAGCTCAATGGTTCTTCCTTCAGCTTGATAGTAACAAACGTCACATTTGATTCTCGTCGTATTTGCGACCCATGTACAGGCCTTGTGCACCGACCAAAAGATTCAGAGACATGTTATTCGCTTTACTTTCAGTTCCGCGAGGTTCATTCCTGGCATCCCAGCTCTGCTTTCTTATGAACTCAGATAGAAGGTGTGCTATTGATTGGAAAAGTTCGATCTCTAGCCCGAAGACCAAAACAGCAATCTTCGCTGAAGCCCCACGTTTGCCTGAATCTAGCATTCGCATCGCCGCTTCAAAATGAGGTACACAGAGGCCTCTCTTCGAAAGTCGAAAATCTTTCCAGAAGTCGTCATCGTTCATCATTTCAAGAAGTGTATGCAAGTGTATCTCATCCAATGACCTGAGATGTTCGCACGCTGGGCAAGGCAGTTTTCGTAGGACTGCGCGCCTCATGATGTTGAGCAACTGCGCCACTACATGTTTTCGGTCTCTTTTCCAAAAGATTCTCCTAGTTGCCATGCTTTCTAGTTTGTCCATGCCCTTGAGATGAAACAATTCGAGCTGTTCAATAACACTCTCAACAACGTCTCTCGCGTAAAGGGCGTAGCCTAAACCGTCCAGCACGCCCGGCTTGTACGCTGTCTTGTAAAGCAAATGCATGTGGTGGTTGCAGAAGCCATTGGCAAGCACAACCTTCTGTCTGAACTCTGAATCCATCACTACTTCGTTTGTGAGCAGATGCTCCATGTGGCTCTTCTCGGTTTTCAACCACAAATAGCATAATGGGCAGCCAACGGATTGCTCAATCCCTTCAAGTATGGGGATTGTCAGCAGGTTCTTCTCAACCATTACACGCAACTCACTGCGCTATTCTCATACCAATGTTTGGGAACTCATTCAGTAATCATCTTCTCGGCCCCTCCGACTTCTAGCCTTGGAACTTATCTGCCGGATCCAACCTGCCATTTCTCTGAGACAGCATCTGGGTACATATCTCACCTAGCAATTCAATTCTCATGAAGTTCGAATCTCAGGTCTTCAATTCCGATTTGTCAGACATTATTCCACGATCTCATCATGCGCCTGCCTGTTTCGAAGCCTATTCGATTCGGGAACTTGTCTGGCGACAAGAGCACTTGCAGTCAACAGAAAGGCTGCCGGCACAAGAAGCGCTAGAGCGAACACCGGGTTAGAACCAAACTCCATAGGAACAGACAGGACCAATACGATCAGCGAGATAAGGGATGAGAGCCCAGCGACAAATAGAGTGAACAAAGAATGCCTCTTAGCAAGAGACCAAGTCCGTATGGATTGATCGCTAGTACTTGCAATGTTACGACTTGCTGAAACGCCCATTAGTCGAAGAAAACCAGCGAAATCAGCAAGAACCAACATAAGCATCACTGACCCAATTGCTGACAAATAGGTTATGTTTGACAAAGAAAACTGAGTTGCTGTGAAGCCGACGCCAAGTCCGATCCAAGCTAAAAAGGCGATACCTTCCTGCTTCAAGGTGATTCCAATAATGAAAGCCAACATGCCCAGTATCAGTGGGACCAAAATTATCGACCCCACACGTCCTTCGACAGCGATTACAAATGTCCATGCTGACAGCATGACGTAGGCCAACAGTAGTCCAAAGCGGAATACATTCAAAGACCCTACCTCTTCTTGACCTTTGTCCACAGAAATGTTGCCTCTTGCAGAGCTTCGCTCAGAGGCTCATTGACCCTCCAGTCAACGACGACGGCATGCTTGCGCAGTAGGTCAATCTTGGCCCGTCTCTCGAGCCTTACGATGTCCCCAGCGATTCTGTGGATTCTCGTGTCAGGGGCGTTGCTAGCTTCGATTGCTATAAGAGAGGGTGAGATGACCAATACTTCGTACCCTTTTGCAGATATATCGGCAATGGCTCTGAACGATTCTTCATCGAGGAGTGGGGTGATCACGATTATCTGAGTCATTCTGGAAAAGAAAAGAGACAGATAACCCGCCAAGTTACCTATCACCCAAGTGTTCCCTGCTCGGGTTTCCGAGAGAACGGTGAGAATCCTGTTAAACTGTCTCCGGCCGAATGCCGGACTAACCTTGTCCAAACGGTCTCCGATCACAATCATCCCTACCCTGTTCCTATCCCTCAAGAGACGATAAGCTACGGTTGCCGCCGCTCTGATAGAATATGCAGCCAATGAATTCGCTGAATTGGCCGATTCTGACACATATCTTGCATCCAGAGCGATTATGGTATCCCCGCCCAGTTCACTCATGAACTGGTTGCTTAGTAGGTCGTCGAATCGAGCGGAAGCTCTCCAGTTGATCCTCTTAAGCGGATCACCAGATACGTACTCTCGTAGGCTGTAGAATTCGAGTCCATGTCCTGGCTTCCTAGAGACAATTTCACCTGGCCAATGCCGTGTCCTGCGAGGCCTCACATCGATCCGACTAACATACTGTATCTGCGGAAAGACCCTCAAATTGGTGAAGGTTTCATAGGTACGTTCTTCAACCCATAACCCAAAGATGTCTGCAGACCTGATTTTGACAGGGCCGATCGTGTATGAGCCCAGAAGCTTTGGTGAGGCCTCGTATGCGAATTCGAATGTTTGAGTTGCCTGAAGTGACGTGAATTGGTGGTTAGAACCTGTCTCTAGGCGAAGGTTCTCGGGCAACGTATCAAGAATCTCCACGAAGTCCAAGGGCGCATTGTTGTTTCTCACTCTAACCGTGAATATCTGCGTCTCATCCTCGTAGATGCTCTCTCTAATGGACGTTCGTTCTACCTCAATGTCAAGATGTGGGGGGCTTCCCATCAAACGGGCAAGTACCAAAAACAATGTTAGCGGGGCTGATGAGACCACCAAATATCGGTTTTGGAGTATTAGCCCCAGAGTTAGCGCCACCATAGCTGACGCGGCGATAGCCGCCGCCTTTGTCGAGAACATCCTAGTCGACCTTAGGCACTGGAACCTTTCGCAATATTTCCTCGACCATGGCCGCGGTTTTTCCACCTCGAAGCCACTGCTCGGGTTTCAGTATGAGTCTATGTGAGAGGGCAGGCACAGCTATGGCTTTCACATCGTCTGGAATGACGTACCCTCTTCCGTTAAGCCACGCTTTCGCTTTCGAGAGCTTCATTATGGCCAACGAGCCTCTGGGACTCGCTCCGATTTCTACA
>Ga0315282_10002351_pt1 | contig 34977 bp, 24 predicted proteins | sample YL17G07_20_MG_FD_203693 | JGI IMG/M metagenome (GOLD analysis project Ga0315282, IMG submission 203693) | Sediment microbial communities from Yellowstone Lake, YNP, Wyoming, USA - YL17G07_20 | ecosystem: Environmental > Aquatic > Freshwater > Lake > Sediment | place: USA: Wyoming | collected...
GGGGCCGGAGTCCCGCTCGCGTTGCAAGCGGGTCGTTGGGGGCAAGGCTAGGCCGAGGGCCTAGGACCACTGCGGCCCCTTGAGGCTGCGTGGCTGCTGGGGACTCGGTGTGGGGCCGGAGTCCCGCTCGCGTTGCAAGCGGGTCGTTGTGGGCAAGGCTAGGCCGAGGGCCTAGGACCACTGCCGGCCCCTTGAGACGGCGTGGCTGCTGGGGACTCGGTGTGGGGCCGGAGTCCCGCTCGCGTTGCAAGCGGGTCGTTGTGGGCAAGGATAAGGCTAGGCCACGGGCCTAGAACCAATCCCGGCTTAGAGAGGCGCAGCGCGAGCCCCCGCCCTGTTTTGTTGTGGTGTTGAGTAAGTTGCTTTAGGCCGCCGCGCCTGCCTCCACCGCGGCCTCCGGCGCCCCGGCCGCTGCCGGGTTCTGCCCGGCCGCAGCCACCGCGGCCATCTCGTCCTTGGAGAGCACCTTGTCGATGTCCAGGATGATGATGAAGCGCTCACCCTGCTTGCCCATGCCCCGGATGAAGTCGGTGTTCAGGCGCGTGCCCATCGTGGGCGGGGGCTCGATGTCGCCCTCGGTCAGGTCGAGCACCTCCTGCACCGAGTCGGCCAGCGCCCCCATGACGACCACCTCGCCCTCCAGGTCCGCCTCGACGATGACCACGCAGGTGTCCACCGTCTTCTGTGTGCTGCTCATGCCGAACTTGAGCCGCATGTCGACCACGGGCACGACGTTGCCGCGCAGGTTGATGACCCCGCACAGGTAGTCGGGCATGCGGGGCACCCGGGTGATGTGGGGGTAGTCGAGCACCTCGCGCACCTTGGCGATCTCGAGGGCGAACTCCTCCTCGGCCAGCACGAACGTCAGGTACTGGCCGGTCTCCGCTGCTTGTATGTTTGCCATCGCTATAGCCTCCTTGCCGGCCTACGAGTCGTAGCGCTCGAAGTCTTTGTCGGAGGCCTCGCCCAGCTCGAGCCGGATGCCCGCGCTGCTGTGGGCCGCGGCCGCCTCGGGGTGAGCGTGGCCGTTGCCGCCGGCAGGTTTCACCTCGGGCGCCTTGGCGCGCTTCTGCGCGCCCAGGTGCGCCACGGCCACGTGGTGCTGCTGCTTGACCACCGCCGGCGTGCGGCGCTGCGAGCCGCGCTCCGCGAGCTTGAAGAACTCCATGTTCTGGACGAGCTGCTCGGACTGGGCGTTGAGCTCCTCGGCGGTGGAGGCCGTCTCCTCGGAGGCCGCGGCGTTCTGCTGGATGACCTGGTCGAGCTGCTGGATGGCCTTGGTGATCTGCTCCACACCCCTGGCCTGCTCATCACTCGAGGCCTTGATCTCCTGGACCAGCTCGGCCGTCTTCTGGATGCCGGGCACGATCTCGGAGACCAGCTTCCCGGCCTTCTCGGCCACGGCGACCGAGTTGCTGGACAGGCTGTGGATCTCCTGGGCGGCTGCCTGGCTCCTCTCGGCGAGCTTCCTCACCTCGGCGGCGACGACGGCGAAGCCCTTGCCGTGCTCGCCGGCCCGGGCCGCCTCGATGGCCGCGTTCAGGGCCAGCAGGTTGGTCTGGCGGGCGATCTCCTCGATGATGGCGATCTTTTCTGCGATCTGCTTCATCGCCTGCACGGCCTGCTCGACGGCCTGACCGCCCTCGCGCGCGTCAGCCGCCGCCTTCTCGGCGATGGCCGCGGTCTGCTTGGCGTTGTCGGCGTTCTGGGTGACGGAGGCGTTCATCTCCTCCATCGAGCTCGACACCTCCTCGACCGAGGCGGCCTGCTCGGAGGCGCCCTGCGAGAGCTCCTCGGAGGCCGAGCTCATGTTCTGGGAGCCGGCGGCCACGTTGTTGGACCCCTCGCGCACCCCGCTGACGATCTCGCGCAGCCGCTCGACCATGTTCTTCATCGCCGCCAGCAGCTGGCCGGTCTCATCCTTGCTGTCGGCGCGCACGTCCACGGTCAGGTCGCCGTGCGCCAGGCTGTCGGCCACCCCGACGGCCTCGACCAGCGGCCGGCTGATGGCGCGCGACATGAAGAAGCCCAGGAACAGGGCCAACGCCAGGCCGATGAGGCAGGCGACGAGGAGGAGCTTCTCGGAGGCAGCGGCCGTGCCTTCGGCCCTGGTCCCGGCCTCCTCGGCGGCCTTGGTGTTGAAGCTGACGACCTTGAGGATCTGGTCCCTGGCCTCGGCGTAGCTGTTGCGGGCCTGCCCCATGGACAGCGCGAAGGCCTCGTTGAGGAGCCTCTCCTGGGTGGCGTCGTCACCCGCGCTGCGGGCCTTGGAGCACAGGTCCATCACCTGGGTCTGGATCTTCTCCCAGGCGGCGAAGGAGGGCTTGAAGGCCTCCCAGAGCTGCTTCTCGTCGGCCGACTTGGGCAGCGGCTCGTAGAGCTTCCAGCCCTCGTCGATCTTGTCGCGGCCCTCCTTGAAGTTCTTGATCTGGCCGGCATACTGCTCGTCGCTGATGCGGCGCATGACGGAGGTGCGCTCGGCGATGCGGGTGGCGTTCATCCCGACGACGATCTTTTCCACCCCGAGCACGCCGGGCAGCCGCACCTCGGCCACGTCGGCGGTCTCGGTCAAGATGTTGTTCAACCCACGGTAGCCGACCAGGCCGATGGCCATGGCGATGGCGGCCACCAGGCAGAAGCCCACGATGAGCTTCGTCCCGATCTTCATGTTCTTGAACATCGCGCCCATTTCTTTCCCTCCTGGTGGGATCAAGCTTAGTTAGCCATGATGGGTATGCTCATGACCCCTGGAGGGGGTACCCAGGTGAGGGGGTCGCCCCTGACTGCCGTCAATTGCAGCGGCGAAGCCGCGTCACTCCGGGGCCGGGGCTAACCAGCGTCCTCTTCCGGCCAACCCAGGCGCCGATTACGCGGCCTGCGCTAAATTACTTATTGATAACGGCGCCCTGCTTGTGCCGTCGTGGTCTAGCAGCCGGCGTGCCAGCCACCTTTTCCTTCTTGACGGGGGCTAGCCCTGCAACGTGAGGCGGTGACAATAGTCACTTCGCTAAGTCCGGCGGCGGCGGCCACGAGAGAGAAAATAGTGAAAAGGTAAACTCGAAGTTGGATTGGTGAAGACGGACGCGATAACATCCCCGCGGCGATGTCGGCTCCGCGATCTCTGATCACAGGAGCAAAGAAAGACTGAGTTGTTCCACGCAGGTAGTCTTGCCGCCGGCAGGGGTGCGCTGCTATGATCGTCGCTGGACGAGGGCAGCGGCGGCGTATTCGACAGGAGTGGCGCGCGAGAGATTGAGGGTCGGGCTGGTCATAGGCAAGTTCCAGCAGGCGGGCGGGGGCACCGAGCGCTACGTCCACGGCCTGGCCGCCTACCTGCTCTCGCGGGGGGCCGACGTCCACCTCCTCTCCACCCGCTGCGACAGCCCGCTGGCCGAAAGCCTCACCTTCCACGCCGTGGCGCTGCCACCCGGGCCGCCGCTGGTCAAGACGGCCGCCTTCGCCCGGCGCGTGCCGCCACTGCTCGCCACGCTTCCCCTCGACGTCGTCTGCGGGGTGGAGCGCCTCTGCGGCCAGCACGTGTATCTGGCCACCGGGGGCTCCCACGCCGACTACCTCGCCGCCAGGCGGCGGGCCGCGGGGCCGCTGTGGCGGCTGCACTCTTGGGCGCGCCCCTTGAACCGCCTCATCCTCGCCCTCGAGGGCCGGATGTTCGCCGACCCAAACCTGCGGCGCGTGCGCGTCATGTCCCGGCGCGGGGCCGCCGAGCTGGCTCGCCGCTACGGCCTGGCCGAGGGTAGGCTCAGTGTCATCCCCCACGGCGTGGACTGCGCCCGCTTCGACCTGCGGCGGCGCGAGGCTGCACGAAGCGCGGTGCGCTCCCGCCACGGCCTGGGGGGCAGTGAGCCGGTCGCCGTGCTGGTGGGCTCCAACTTCGAGCTCAAGGGCCTGGGGTTTGCCCTGCGGGCCATGGCCGCGCTCAAGGTGGCCGGAGGCGTGCCCCCCCGGCTGCTCGTCCTGGGCAAGGGGAGTGCCGCGCGCCACCGACGGCTGGCCGAGCGCCTGGGCCTTGGCGGGCGGGTCGTCTTCGTGGGCCTCACCGAGCAGGCCGCCGACTACCTGCTCGCCGCCGACTACTTCCTGCTGCCCTCGCTGTATGAAACCTTCGGGCTGGCGATCCTCGAGGCGATGGCCGCCGGGCTGCCCGTGGTGGTGAGTGCCGCCTGCGGGGCGGCCGAGCTGGTGGCCGAGAACGAGTCGGGCTTCGTGCTCGACGATCCCGCGGACGCCGGCCTGTTTGCCTCGCGGCTTCAGGCCCTGGCCGACCCCGGCTTGAGGATGGAGCTTGGGGAGCGGGCGAGGGCCGTGGCGGCGCGCTGGAGCTGGGAGCGCGACTTTGCGGCCACCTGCCGCCTGCTGGGGGACGTGGCTCAGGAGCTGACCCAGGGGTCAGCCTTCAGCCCATGACCGGCGGGCGCACGAGGCGGTTGTGCCGGGGCCGCGGGCCGGGTAATAATCTATAGTCTGAGTCAAAGCGCCAACAGGAGTCTCTAGCGTGGACGGATGCCAGGCAGTCATCATGGCCGGCGGCCAGGGCGAGCGGCTGTGGCCACTCTCCACATTGAAGCACCCCAAGCAGTTCCAGCGCCTCCTGCCGGGGCGGCCCTCCCCCTTCGAGCAGGCCTTCGAGCGGGCCGTGGCCCTGGTGGGCTCGCCGGGGGGCGTGTGGACGGTCACCCGCCGCAGCTACCGCGACCTCATCCGGGCCGAGGTGCCCCGCTTTGTTCCGGCCAACATCATCGCCGAGCCCTGCCAGCGCAACACCGCCCCCTGCCTGGCCCTGGCCGCGGCCACCGTCGCCCGCCGCCGCCCGCACTCAGACGTCCTGGCCGTGATGCCGGCCGACCACCACGTGGCCGACCCCGCCTCACTCGTGGCCGCGCTCCGGGCCGCCGTAATCGAGGCCAGGCGCACCGGGGCCGTCATCTGCCTGGGGGTGAGGCCCACGCGCGCCCACACCGGCTACGGCTACATCGAGGTGGCCGAAGGCAGCGAGGGCGAAGCAAGCCTCGCCGTGCGCCGCTTCACCGAGAAGCCGGGCGAGCCTACCGCGCGCGAGTTCCTCGCCTCGGGCCGCCACTTCTGGAACGCGGGCATCTTCGTCTGGCCGCTGGCTCAGGTCCGGGCCGAGTTCGCCCGCCACGCCCCGGAGATCGCCGCCTTTATGGATGAATACTCGGACGCCTGCTCGCAAGACGCCTGCCCAATGGATGCCGCCGAGCCGCTGAGCCCGGAGCTTGAGGCGCGCTTCAATTCCCTGCCCGACATCAGCCTCGACTACGCCGTGATGGAGCGCACGGACAACATCCGCCTCATCCCGGTCGAGTGCGGCTGGAACGACCTGGGCAGCTTCTCGGCCCTGGCCGAGGTCATGAGGGAGGCCCTGGGGGCAGACGCCGCCGGCAACACGGTGAGCGCGGCCTCGGGTGCTGCGGTCACGCTCGAGGCGGCCGAGCGGGTCTCGGTCCACGCCCTGAACGGCCCGCGCAAGGTGGCCGTGTGCGGCCTGAAGGATGCCGTGGTGGTCGATGCGCCGGGGGCGCTGCTGGTGTGCGGGGCGGGCTACGAAGGCAGGATCAAGGAGCTGGGGCGCAAGATGGAGCGGGGTGAGAGTGGCGAGCCCGTCATCGACTGGCGGCCCTGGGGGATGTGGGAGACACTCGCCCGCCAGGGCGGCTTCCAGGTCAAGCGCATCCGCGTGTTGCCCGGCCACCGCCTGAGCCTGCAGGCGCACCAACACCGCGCCGAGCACTGGGTCGTCACCGAGGGCCAGGTGCGGGTCGAGGTGGACGGCCACCTCTTTCAACTCTCCCACGGCGAGCACGCCTTCATCCCCGCCGGCTCCCAACACCGGCTCTCCAACGCGGGCAGCGAGGAGGCGGTCATCATCGAGGTCCAGCTAGGCGACAACCTGGCCGAGGACGACATCATCCGCTTCGAGGACGACTACGGCCGCGTTCCCTGAGGCCCTTCGCGGTATGGCCCGAAGATGAAGCCCTGGCCGCGTCCCGTGGAGGGTGCGGCCTGCGGGGCCGCCTGCGGCTGGGGCGGCTGCTGCCCGGTGGCCTGCCGGTAGTCAGCCAGCGCCTCGGGCATTTCGCGCTCTAAGTCCGCGATGCGCTGCTGGTCGGCCGGGTGCGTGGAGAGGAAGGTCGGCGGCTGCCGGCCCGCCCCGCCCGCGGCCATCATCTTCTGCCAGAAGCCGACCGCCTGCCTCGGGTCGTAGCCCGCCTTGGCCATCAGGACCAGCCCGATGTGGTCGGCCTCGGACTCCTGCGTGCGGCTGAAGGGCAGCAGGATGCCCACCTGCGTGCCCGCGCCGTAGGCGGTCATCAGGGCGTCCATTGCCGCCGGGCTCTGGGCGCCCACGGCGGCCTGGAGCCCCGCGGCCCCCAGTTGGGTCACCAATTGCTGGCTCATCCGCTCGGCCCCGTGGCGGGCGATGTTGTGGGCCATCTCGTGGGCCATGACTGTCGCCAGCTCATCGGGGGTCTGAGCGTAGCGCAGGATGCCGGTGTAGACGACGACGTGGCCGCCGGGCAGGGCGAAGGCGTTGGCCTGGTTGTCGCGCACGAGGCTGAACTGCCACTGGTAGGGCACCTGCGGGGAGACGCGGGCCAGCCGCTGCCCCACCTGCCGCACGAGCTGCGCCTCGGGCGTCCCGGTGACCACCTGGGACTTGGACACGACGTCCTGATAGGCCTGCGCCCCCATCCGGTCGGCCTCGCCCTCGCTCACCAGGATGAGCTGCGGCCGGCCGGTGACGGGGGCCGTGGCGCACGCGGCCGCCGCCAGAACCAGCGCCAACAGCGCCGCCAGAAGAAGGCCAACCCCGCGCCTCATCGCCTGCTTCCCCCTCGATGGTTGACGCTCCGCCAGGCTGCGGCCCTCACGTTTATTGTGGGCAGGCGGGCCGGCCGAAGTCAAACCCGCTGGGTCGGCAGCGCCGACGGGGCGTAGTTGACAACAGCAGGAAACAACAAGATGCCCTCGATCGCCGGGCGGGCTCGTGCTCTGCCTCTGGCGGTGGCGAGCCGCCACGGGCAATGCCGGCCCCTTGAAGGGACAGGGCTGCGGCTGGCTCAGCGTGGGGCCGGGGTCCCCTCGCCGTTGGCGAGGGGGCGAAGCGCCGATTGGATGCCCTTGCACCCGGTGGCGAGCCGCCACGGGCAGTAACCGCCGCTTCCGGCGAAGGGGTATCGTTGGCGGCAGCGATGCGGCGGAGTCCCCTCGGCGTTGCCGAGGGGTCGGATTAGTGCCACCGACGACCCGCTGGCAACGACAGCGGGACTCCGGGCCCACACTGAGGCCGCAGCAGCCAGCAAACTTACATGGGCCCGGTTATCGCCTGCCGGGGCTCCCGGCCGCCTGCCAGGCAGAGCACGGATGGTGAAGAGGAAGAGAAGAGCCCTACATCAGCGCTGCCGACCCGCTGCCAACGGCAGCGGGACTCCGCCCCCACGCTGAGCCAACGATAGCCCTTGAGCGTAAGGGGGCGGCATTGCCCGTCGCGGCACGCGACCCGGTCGGCGTGGGGTCGCCGGGCAGGCACAGCTCGACCACGCGGCGGGCGATGTGCTCGGGCTTGAGTGCGGCCTCCTCGCCCGGGAAGAGGCCCCGCCACATGTCGGTGTCCACCCCGGCGGGCAGCACGGCGAAGACCCGGATGCCCTCCTCGGCCACCTCTTCGGCGAGCGACTCGGTCAGCCCGATCACGCCGAACTTCGAGGCGCAGTAGGCGGAGAGCCCCGCGAAACCCTGGCGGCCCGCCGCCGAGGAGATGTTGATGATCACCCCCTCGCCCTGGCGGAGCATGACCGGCAAGGCCTCGCGGCAGCACAGGAAGGCCCCCTTGAGGTTGGTGTCGAGGATGCTGTCCCACTCCTCCTCGGAGGTCTCGACGAGGGGCTTGTTGGCGGCCACCCCGGCGTTGTTGACCAGGATGTCGAGGCGCCCGAACTCGGTCAGGCAGCCCCGCACGGCCTCCTTGACCCGCGCGGCCACGCGCACGTCGCAGGGCAAGGCCATCGCCCGGCCCCCGGCGCGCCGGGTCTCTTCGGCCACCTCCGTGAGAGCTTCGCGGGAGCGGGCGGTGAGCGTTACTGCGGCCCCCTGTGCGGCGAGGTCCGCGGCTATCCGGCGGCCGATGCCCCGGCTTGCCCCGGTTACCAGGGCCACCTTGCCCGAGAGCGGCCGCTCGGCCGGGCGGTCGGTGTGAGGGCTCCCGTGCGGGCTCATTGGGCTCCTCTAATCAAAGCTCTTCCATCAAAGCTCTTCAATCAAACCTTTTCCAGCAGGGCCAGGACGCGGCGCAACTCGGCGACACTCCAGGCCTGGGCGATGCAGCCTCCCGGGGCGTGCGGCGGCTCGGCCCCGAAGAGCTCGGAGACGGTGCCCACCCCGGCCTCCTTGAGGTGTTGGTCGAGGGCTGCCGTGACGGCCTGGCGCAGGGGCTCGCGCGCGGCCTCCCCGCGCACTCTCAGGCAGGCGTCGGCATAGATGCCCCACAGCCACGGCCAGACGCTGCCCTGGTGGTAGGCGCGGTCGCGCTCACTCTGGCCGCCCGCATACTGCGGGGCGTAGCCCGGCTCCCCCGGCGCCAGGGTGCGGGGACCTGCGGGGGTGAGCAACGCTTGCTCGACCGCGGCCAGCAGCGAGGCGGCCCGCTCACCTTCGAGCACGGGGTGGGGCAGCCCCACGGCGAAGAGCTGGTTCGCGCGTACCCGGTCGTCCGCTCCCTCGTTCGTTAGCACATCGTAGCAGCAGCCGCGCTCCTCGTTCCAGAAACTCTCGAAGCCGGCCTTGGTCTGGGCGGCGGCCTGGCGCCAGGCGGCGGCCTCGTCCTTGTGCCCCAGGTGGTCGGCGAGGTCGGAGGCGAAGAGCAGGCCGTTGTGCCACAGCGCGGCCAGCTCGACCGCCTTGCCCGCGCGCGGCGTGACCGGCACTCCCTCCACCTTGGCGTCCATCCAGGTGAGTGCGAGGCCCGCTTCTCCCTGCACCGGCAGGCCGTCATCACCTATGCCGATGCCGTAGCCCGTGCCCTTTCGCCAGCCCTCGATTATTCCCGACACGGCCGGCCACAGCGGTGCGGCGGCGGCGAGTGTGCCCGCGGCCTGAGAGAGGCGCTGGCAGGCGAGCAGATACCAGAGGGGGGCGTCGGCGCAGGCGTAGTCCTCCCCGCCCTCCTCGAGCAGCCGGTTGGGGAGCAGGCCGTCCTTGAGGTAGCCCCCGAAGGCGGCCAGGGCGGCGGCGGCCTCCTCCAGGCGGCCATCCACCAGGAAGAGGCCCGGCAGCGAGACGAGCAGGTCGCGCCCCCACTCCTCGAACCAGGGGTAGCCGGCGATAACCGACGGCCCGCGAGGGCTTTCGATCACGAACTGGTCGGCGGCGAGGGCCAGCGCGGCACCCGCGCCCCGGCGGCCCGAGATGAGGCGCCCTCTCCGCTCGATCTCGGCCAGGTAGCCCGCCTCGGCCTCGGCCGGGCTCACGCGCTCCAGCCCCGCCACCAGCCACACCTTTTGCCCTGCCGCCAGCTCCAGCCGGAAGCGGCCCGGCGTGAACAGGTCCTCCTCGGCCGGAAACCCCCGCTCGGCCTCCCGCGGGTAGTGGAAGCGCAGGTACCAGGCGGGCTCCGGGGAGAAGTGGGCGCTAGAGGTGAGGTAGACCGGGGGCAGCCCGGCGTAGGGCTGGACGATCTGCCACTGGCCCTCAGTCCGCGGGGTGAGGTCGGCCTCCGGGTTCTGCCGGGTGAGGACGTGGTAGTGGCGGCAGGCGAAGAAGGGGCGGAGCTGGATGCGGCAGCGGGTGTTGGCGAGGTATGACATGGCCACGCTGCGGCGGCCGCGCAGGCAGAAGATCTCCTTGGTCAGCCGCAGGCCCCCGACGGCGTAGTGGAAGGAGGAGGCCAGGCCTCTCCGGTACTCGGCCAGGGGCGCAGGCCACAGCCCGCCCCCGGCGAATACGGCGCACGAGGCGTAGGAGCCGCGCTCGGGGGCCTCCTCGGAGGAGACGAACCAGTCCCCGGCCCACTCCTCGATCCAGTCCTCGACCCACTCCTCGCACCACGACAGGAACACATGCCGCCCCAGCCCCGCCACGGGGGCGACGAGCAGGCCGTGGTAGCGCCGGGTGTTGGCGCACAGCAGGCTAGATGAGGCATAGGCGCCGCCGCCGTCCGTCTCCAGCCACTCGGGGCCGAGGGCCGGGGCCGTGTTGCCCGGCTCGAACCCGAGGCTGACGAGCGGTTCTACTTGCGCCTCCAGCTTCCGCTGTCGTCCTGCACCCACGTGCCTGCGGCGGCCTCCTTGCGCCAGGAGTTGGCGAAGAGCTTCTCCACCTGGGGCTGGAACTCGGCCCCGAAGTTGTTGGCCTTGATGATCTCCTGGTAGAGCCGCCTGCGGTCGGCGTTCTCGGCCTGGACGAGGCGGCCGGCGTCGGCGCGCTGGCGCAGGTCGAGGGCACCCATGTCGCGGGGCTCGACGTAGCCGGAGCTGCTCTCGCCGACGGCCCCCTGCCGGTAGAAGGGTGCGAGCTGGCCGTAGCGGCCCTTGAGGTCGGATTTGAGCTGGCGGATGGCCGGGGTCGAGACGTTGATGTCCACCTCGGCCGCACAGGCCTCATTCGGCCCTAACCACGCCAGCATCCCGCCCAAATCAATGTCGAGCGAGCTCTGCGGGGCTGCGGGCTGGGCCTCCGGCTGCGGCTTGGCCGCGTCCCCCGGGCGCACCTCCTGCACGATGCGGTCGGCGGCCGCCTGCACGGCCGGGGCCGGGAAGTAGACGTTGACCGTGACGCAGCAGGTGAGTGCCAGCGTGGCCAGCAGCGTGGTCAGGGTAATGGCGAATCTCTTCATGACGCCTCCTGTCGGTGTCTAGCCTTCTACGTGCGCGCTGCGGTTGAAGATGCGCTCAACCCGCTCGCGCATGTCCTTGAAGCTGATCTCGTTGTCCGGGTTGCGGTTGACGACGTCGATGCCGCCCAGCAGCGTCCGCCGCACCAGGTACTCCGTGCCGCCGTCGTGGATGGTGCCCCGCAGGCGGAAGCGGTCGTTCCGGAGCGAGCAGGCAATGCCAATTCTTGTGTAGCGGAACTCCTTGAGCAGGTTGAAGAACATGCCCTGGAGCCCGGCCGTGGTGCCGGTGCCGATGGTGCTGATCGACTCGACGGCCTGGACACTCACCCGCCGGGGCACGTCCGAGCCCTCGCTCTCCACCAGCAGGTCGAAGGCGGCCGGCTGCCCGTAGTCCAACTCGAGGCCGCGCACCTGGCCGCGCACCGTGCCCGTCACCTTGCCAAAGCCCGTGAGCAGGGCCGTCAGCGGCTCGAGGGAGAGGCCCTCGAAGTCCACGTCGGCCCCGAGGCTGCGCGAGGGCAGGAGCGGCTCCTGCATCCAGGGCCGGCTGATGACCATCTCGCCGCCAAGGGTGCGCGCGACAAGGCTGCCCTCGGCCTGCCAGCGCCGCTCGCGGTAGCTCATGCTCGGCAGGGTGCCCGCAATGTCGCCCGCCAGCTTCAGGCCCAGGAGCCGCGGCCCAAGCGTGTCCAACGGGGCGCTCACCTCGACCCCGCTGAGCGTGGCCTGCCTGGACTCGCTCAGGAGGTGCTGGGCCGTCAGCCCGCCAACCTGGAGCCTTCCCCCGTAGAAGGCGGCCGTTATGGGCTGCGCCACCACCAGACTATCGCCCGCCATTTTCAGATTCAAGGCCAATCCCCGGGCCGACACCCCCGCGGCCTCGAGGGCGGCCAGCCGGAGCGTGCCGGCCATCTCCGGGGTCGGTGGGGCACCCGCGCGCCAGTCGAGGTCGAAGGGCAGGTCGAGGTCGAGGCCGGATATAGCAGCCGTGCCGGGCACCGCCAGCGAGAAGCCGGCCACGCTGACGCGCCCCGAAGCGGCTTCGATCCCGGCGGCACCGAGGCCCGCCGCACCAACGCGCGCGTCAATGTCGAGCCTGGCGCTGCCCGCGAGCTTCGCCTCGGCGAGCTGCGGCCAGGAGTCGCGCCGGGGCTCGGCCACCAGCAGGCCGAAGAGGCGCTGGAGGCTGTTGGTATTGGCCGAGAGCCTGAGGCGGCTGCCCTCGGGCGCGCCCTCATACCGCCCGGTGGCCGTGAGCAGCTTGGTGGTCAGGCCGAGGTCGCAGGTGAGCTTGCGGCGGGCAAAAAAAAACTGCCCCGAGGCCCTCGCCTGGGGCGATATCTCGGCCAGGTCGGCCAGCACCCCGCCGTAGAGGAGCTGCCCCGCGCTCAGGGTGGCCTGCGTCTCGAAGCCCGCGGCCTGGGTGGGGGCGCTCTTGAGCCTCACGCGCACCGTGGCGGCGATGTTCTCGCCGGCCTTGGTGTAGTCGGGCGAGGAGAAGGAGCCGCGCTTGAGCGAGAGCAAGACCTCGCCCTCGTAGCTCAGGCCCGCGCCCCAGCGCCCCGTCACGTCCGCGGCCAGTGTGGCCCTGCCCCCCGCCTGCCAGCCCGCCAGCGAGGGGACGGCCGGTTGCGCGAGGCCCTTCAGGGCGGCGACATTGAGGGCGTCGGCGGCGGCCTTCGCCCGGAAGCTCACCGTGGTGGTCTTGATTCCGCCCCAGCCCCCGGAGAGGGCGAGGCCGAGGCTGCCCAGGCCGGCAAGGTCGGCCCGGATACCCCGCGCCTCGAAGCTGCGGCGGCCCACATCGACCGTGGCCGGGAGGGAGAGGACCAGCGAGGCCAGCTTGAGCTTGGGCGACACCTCGAGGCCTCGGGCCGCGAGCTTAAGCCCGGCCAGCCGCAGCAGCCCGGCCCGGGGGGTCTCCAGCGGCAGCGAGACGTTCAGGGACTGGAAGCGGCGCCCGGCAAGCTGCCCGGCCAGGTCCGCCGAGAGCGTGGCCTTGCCCGTGGGCCAGGGCACCAGGGCCGCGAGATTGGCTGAGCCCGAGAGCCTGCCCGAGAGCTGGGTGGCGGCGTCCTTGGTGCGCGCATCAATCTGGCAGCCGAAGCTGAGCGCGCCGCCGCGCTGGGGCGAGAGCCCATCGGCGCTGACTGAGAGGTGGCTGAGCCTGGCCCGCCACGAGCCGTCCTTGGCCGCCACCTCCAGCGTGCAGTCCCTGAGGCGAAGCCGGCGCAGGCTGGGGATTTTGGCCAGATACGCCCGCAGGTCGGTCGCCGGGCCGTTGGCGTCATAGGTGTAGCGGAAGGTGGCCCCCTCGGTGTCGATGTCCTCGAGGGTGAGGAGGTCCGTGGTGGCCGAGAGCCTGGGTATCTCGGCGGTGAGCGCCCCCGTGCGGACGACCAGGCCCTCGGCGCAGGCCCGCCCCGGTCCCAGCTCGAGGCGTGTGAGCTCGAAGCTGAAGCCCAGCCAGGGCGCGGCGTGGCGGCCCAGGGCGTTGACCACCGCGGGCCGGGTGAGCAGGAACAGGCCGAGAGCCAAGGCTGCCGCGAGCCCCGCAATCGCTATGGCGAGCTTCCTCAGCACGACTGCCCTATACCACCAAGGGCCGCGCGCGCAAAGGGCTTTGAAGGCGGGCCGTTAGGGCAAACGCCTACATAGCGGCCAGCAAGTCCTCTGTGGCCAGCAGGGCGGCCCCCATGAAGAGGGGCTGCTCGGCGGCCTGTGCCATGAGCGGCGAGAGCAGCGCACTCGCCCGGTCGCGGTAAGCAGGCTCGCCCAGGGCGCGGGAGAGCTGCACCAGGGCGCGCGCGGCCCAGGCGGACGCACTCGGCGTGGGGGCGTCGGCCGTCTTGGTGATGGGCATGATCAGGCCGTGGCCCTCGCGCGGGACGTAGAGCAGGCGGCTGGCCTCGGGCTCCCAGAAGCGGGCCAGGAGCTGGTCGATGAGGCCCCGCGCAGCCGTGAGCCAGCACTCGTCGTTCGTCGCCCGGTATAGAGCCATCAACCCCACGGCCAGCAGGGCATAGTCGTCGGCGAAGGCCGAGACGTGCGCCTCACCGTCGTAAGCCACGTGGCGCAGCTCACCACTCGGGGCAAGCCTGCCCAGCAGCAGCCTGGCCGCGGTGGTGGCCGCCTCGAGGTAGCGGCTGTTGCGGGTGGCCAGATACGCCTCGGCGAGGGCCTCGATCATCAGCCCGTTCCAGGAGGCGACGGCCTTGGTGTCGGTGCCGGGGCGCGCGCGCTCTTCCCTGGCCGCGATGAGCTTGGTCCGGCCGGAGGCGAGGCGGGTCTCGAACTCGGGCAGCTCCAGGCGCAGGTAGCGGGCCGCCTGCTCGGGGGTGCGCGTGGCGCGCAGGACGTTTGCTCCCTCGAAGTTGCCCTCCGGGCTGATGCCGTAGTAGGTCGTCACGGCCGCGGCCTCATCCGCGCTGAGCAGCCGCTCCACTTCGTCCGCGCTCCACACCCAGAACTTGCCCTCGACGCCCTCCACGTCGGCGTCCTGCGAGGCGAAGAAGGCGCCGTCCGGGGCGCGCAGGTCATTGAGGACGAAGTCCAGCGTGCGGGAGGCGACCTCGAGGTAATAGTCGCGGCCGAGCACCCCCGCCGCCTCGGTGTAGGCCGGGGCGAGCATCGCCTGGTCGTAGAGCATCTTCTCGAAGTGCGGCACCGCCCAGCGCTCATCGACGGCGTAGCGGTGGAAGCCGCCGCCGAGGTGGTCGTGTATGCCGCCGCGAGCCATGCCTTCGAGGGCCTTGTCAACGACCTCCAGGGCTGTGGCGTCGCGGGTGCGCCGGTGGTAGGCCAAAAGGTAGCGCAGGGCGAGTGCCTGGGGGAACTTGGGTGCCCCCCCGAAGCCCCCGTAGGCCGGATCGTAAAGGCGCACCAGGCCCCGGCAGCCGCGCTCGGAGTGGGCCACGCTCGGCTCCTCGCGGGGCGTGGTGGCCGAATACAGCCGCGACAGGGCAGCCGTCACCTCGCGGGCCGCACCCTCGATCTCGGAGGGCCCCAGTTGGTAGCGGGTGCGCAGGTCGGTGAGCAGGGAGGTCAGGCCGGGCATCCCCTGGCGGGGGAGTTTCGGGAAGTAGGTCCCGGCGTAGAAGGGGCGGGCGTCCGGGGTGCAGAAGGCCGTCAGCGGCCAGCCCCCCCGGCCGGCAATCAGCATCGCCGCGCTCATGTAGAGCTCGTCTACGTCGGGGCGCTCCTCGCGGTCGACCTTGATGGCCACCCAGCCCTCCATCGCCCGCGCCACCTCGGCGTCCTCGAAGCTCTCGCGCTCCATGACGTGGCACCAGTGGCAGGCCGAGTAGCCGATGCTGAGGAATATGGGCCGGTCCTCGCGGCGGGCCAGCTCCAGTGCCTCCGCGCCCCAGGGGTGCCAATCCACGGGGTTTCGGGCGTGCTGGAGCAGGTAGCGGCTCCTCTCGGCGGCCAGGCGGTTGCCGCTGGCGGCAGGCTCACTCATTTAGCGCTCGCTCCCCCCTCGTTTACCCTAAACTCTAACACAGCAGCCGGGCCAGGCGCCAAAACAGGCCGTGCGCCTTGCGGCAGACCCTCGGCGTGTATAGTCTTTGCAAGTAAGACAATCGGGCGGCCAAAGCGGGCCACGAGAGGTTGACGAGGGCCAAGCCAGAGGCGACGCACGAATAGGGGAACTACGAATGATTGCAGCTCAATATATCGACTACAACAAGCTGCGCGAGGGCTTCATCGAGGAGTCCAAGCGCGCCATCCCGTCCACCCTGCGCCCCTACCGGGAGCAGTGGGAGGCCTCGGCGGGCTACTTTTTCGAGATGTTCCTGCGCTATCTCAAGGAGCAGCAGCTCGAGATCCGCTTCAAGCACGACCTCGACTGACGGGGCTGGCCTGCCGGCGGGCTCCGCCGACAGGCTTTGTTCCCCGACGGGCATCGTTGCCGACAAGCTTCGTTCCCGAATAGATTGACATTTCCCCCCTCCTGAGGCGATACTTCCCCCTGGGGGGCGGGCTCAAAGCTCACGGCCCCCCGAAGAATCCGAGCAATGGAGTCCGTCAAGCACCATGACCCAGCAACCCGACACCACGCCCCCCGAGGCCCAGGCTGAGGCCAAGGCTGAGTCCAAGGCTGAATCGAAGTTCGAGCCGCGCTGGCTGGCCTGGGAGATCACCGGCCGCTGCAACCTGGCCTGCATCCACTGCCGCGCCTCGGCCACGGCTGACACCGGCGAGGGCGACTGCTCGACCGAGGAGGCCCTGCGCACCTTGGGCGACATCGCCTCCTACGCCAAACCCGTCGTGGTCCTCTCCGGCGGCGAGCCCCTGCTGCGGGCCGACATCTTCGACATAGCCGCCCACGGCACGGGCCTTGGCCTGCGCATGTGCCTGGCCACCAACGGCCTGCTCATCACCCCCGAGATTTGCGAGCAGATCAAGGCCGCGGGCATCCGCATGGTCTCGCTCAGCCTCGACGGCTCGACGGCGGAGATACACGACAACTTCCGCAACGTGCCCGGGGCCTTCGAGGGCATCATGCGCGGGGCGAGGCTCCTTCGCGAGCACGGGGTCGAGTTCCTCATCAACAGCAGCTTTACCCGGCGCAACCAGCACGACATCGCCAACGTCTTCCGGCTGGCCAAGGAGATCGGCGCCACGGCCTGGTACCTGTTCATGATCGTCCCCACCGGGCGCGGCGAGGACCTCATGGCCGAGCTGATCACCAAGGAGGACTACGAGTCCATACTGCGCTGGCACTTCGAGCAGGAGCTGCACGAAGACAAGATCCTGATGCGCCCGACCTGCGCCCCGCACTACTACCGCATCTACCGCGAGCTGGCCCGGGCGGCCGGGGTGAAGTTCGAGCGCCGCAACCTCAAGTTCTCCACCGGCGGGGGCAAGGGCTGCATCGCCGGGCAGGTCATCTGCCTCATCGACCACCACGGCAACGTCCAGCCCTGCTCCTACCTGCCCCGCGTGGCCGGCAACCTGCGCCGCCAGAGCTTCAAGGACATCTGGGAGAACTCTGAAATCTTCCGCGAGCTGCGCGACTTCTCGCTCTACCGCGGCAAGTGCGGGGCCTGCGAGTACCTCAAGGTCTGCGGCGGGTGCCGGGCGAGGGCCGACGCCGTGCACGGGCACTATCTCGACGAGGAGCCGTTCTGCGACTACATCCCCGGAAAGTTGAAGAGGGCCGGCAGCCGATGAGCGCCGCCATACGGCGTTCTCGGGCCCCGGTGATCCTCGACGTAGCGCTGCTACGCCTCCGGTCCCCGGAGCCCTGCGGCCTGGTCTGGCGGGCTCCTCGGCCGCCGGAAGAGCGTGGGGTGGCCGCGCGAAGCCAATCGGGCGAAGCCAATCGAAGGAGGGCCGCTTCGGGTGAATGACCTGTTCTTGAGGGCCTGCCGCCGCGAGCCGGTGGAGCGCACCCCCGTCTGGCTGATGCGCCAGGCCGGCCGCTACATGGGCCAGTACCAGGACGTGCGCCGCAAGCACTCCTTCCTCGACATGTGCCACGACCCCAAGCTCGCCTGCGAGGTCACACTCACCCCGGTCGAGGTCCTCGGGGTCGATGCGGCCATCCTCTTCTCGGACCTGCTCATCCCCGTGCAGGCGATGGGCCTCGAGATCGAGTTCAAGGAGTCGGTCGGGCCGGTCATCCACGCCCCCATCCGCACCGAGGAAGACCTTTCGCGCATCCACGTCCCCGACCCCGCCTCCGAGATGGGCTTCGTCATGGAGGCGGTGAGGCTGCTGCGGGAGCGCCTCGAGGTCCCGCTCATCGGCTTCGCCGGCGCCCCCTTCACCGTCGCCAGCTACATGATCGAGGGCGGGGGCTCGCGCAACTACCTGCACACCAAGCAGATGATGTATACGCGGCCCGCCCTGTGGCGAAAGCTGATGGGGCTGATCGCCGACGCGCTGGGCAAATACCTGAGCGCCCAGGTCAAGGCAGGCGCGCAGGCCCTCCAGGTGTTCGACTCCTGGGTGGGCGCACTCTCGCCCGAGGACTACCGGCGCTATGCGCTGCCTTACTCGGCCCGCGTCATTAAAGCCGTGCGCGGCAAGGTGCCCGTCATCCACTTCGCCTCGGGGGCGGCGGGGCTGCTCGAGCTCATGTGCGAGGCCGGGGGCGACGTCATCGGCGTCGATTGGCGGGTGAACCTCGACGACGCCTGGAAGCGCATCGGCTACGGTCGCGGCATCCAGGGCAACCTCGACCCGACGCTCCTCTACTCGACCCCGCGCCAGATCGAGCGGGCGGTGGCCGACCTCCTCGCTCGCGCCGGCAACCGTCCCGGCCACATCTTCAACCTAGGGCATGGCGTGCTCCCCACCACCCCGGTCGAGAACGTGCAGGCGCTGGTGGCCGCGGTGCGCAAGCACTCGGCCCGCAAGCCAGCCCGCAAGCCAGCCCGCAAGCCAGCCCGCAAGCCAGCCCCCAAGTCCTCCTCCGGCAAGAGGCGGGGGTGAGCGGCGCTCCCCAGCGCGCCGTCCTCCTGCTCAACCTGGGCGGCCCCGAGACGCTGGCCGACATCCGGGGCTTCTTGACCAACCTCTTCTCGGACCGCGACATCATCAGGCTGCCGGGTGGCGCAGCCCTTCAGCCGTTGCTCGCCCGCCTGATCGCCGCGCTGCGCGCCCCGAAGGTGGCCCCGCTCTACGGCGCCATCGGGGGCGGCTCGCCGATACTGGCGCTCACCCGCGCCCAGGCCAAGGCCCTCGCCCAAGAGACCGGGCTGCCCTGCTACGTGGCCATGCGCTACAGCCCGCCTTTCGTCGAGGACGCGCTGAAGGAGGCGGCGGCAAGTGGCGCGGCCGAGATTGTCGCGCTGCCCCTCTTCCCGCACTACTCACGGGCCACCACGGGCTCGGTCTTTGCCGAGATCGAGCGGGCGCGGGCCAGGCTGGGGGTCAAGCTGAAGGTTCGGCGCGTGCGCTCCTACCCCGACCACGCGGGCTACGTCGCCGCCCTGGCCGAAACCATCACTGAGGCGCTGGCGCGGTTCAGCGAGGCGGAGCGGCCCAAGGTGCGCCTCATCTTCTCGGCCCACGGGCTCCCGGTGAGCTTCACCCGCGAGGGCGACCCCTACGTGGCCGAGCTCGAGCGGACCATCCGGGCCCTGGAGGGGGTGATGGCCCTGCCCAGGTGGGACCTCACCTTCCAGAGCCGCACCGGGCCGATGCGCTGGCTCGAGCCGACGACGCGGCTGACGCTGGAGAAACTTTTGGCCGAGGGAGTGCGCCACCTGGTCATGGTGCCGATAAGCTTCGTCTCCGACCACCTGGAGACCCTCCACGAGATGGACATCCTCTATCGCGGGCAGGCCGAGGCCGCCAGGGCTGTGCTCATCCGCGCGCCGGCCCTGAACGACCGCCCGGCCTTCATTGCGGCCCTGGCGCAATTGGTAGGGAGTGCGGCATAACTGAAGCAATGGCGAACATCGTCGTCATAGGTGGAGGCCTCTCGGGGCTGGCCACGGCCTTCGAGCTGGAGAGAGTCGCCGCCGAGCGGGGGCTGCCGCTCTCGCTCACCCTCATCGAGAAGAGCGAGCGCGTCGGCGGCAAGGCGTGGACCTGGGAGGAGGGCGGCTTCCGCTGCGAGACCGGCCCCAACGGCTTCCTCGATTCCAAGCCCGACACCCTCGACCTGTGCGAGCGCTTAAGCATCACGCCGCACCTCCTGCGCGCGTCTGCGGCCGCGGCCAAGCGCTTCATCTTCTCCGAGGGCCGCCTCCACCAGCTCCCCACGAGCCCGGCCGGGTTCTTCCTGTCGCCGCTGCTGTCGGTGCGGGGCAGGCTGCGCGTCCTCACCGAGCCCCTCACCGGCATGGTCCCCGAGGGGCTGGACGAGACGGTCGCCTCCTTCGGCCGCCGCCACCTGGGGAGTGAGGCCGTGCGCAAGCTCCTCGGCCCGATGGTCTCGGGAATATTTGCCGGCGACCCCTTCGCCCTCAGTCTTCAGAGCTGCTTCCCCATCATGCACGAGATCGAGCGCGACGGCCGCGGCTCGCTGGTGATCGGCATGCTGCGCCGGATGCGCAAGAGCCGCCCGCAGGCGAAGGGCAAGGGCGGCGGCCCTGCGGGCCCCGGAGGCGTGCTCACCTCCTTCCCCGAGGGCATCGAGTTCCTCATCCGTTCGCTGGCGGGGGCGGTCCGCGGCCGGGTGCTGACGGGGGCGCAGGTCGCCGCCATCTCGCGGGAGGGCTCCGGCTGGCGGGTGCAGGCGCAGGTGGGCGGGGCCGAGGAAACATTGCCCGCCGACGTGCTCATTGTCGCCGCCCCGGCCTACGGTGCCGCCGCGATGCTCGATCCGGTTGACGACGCCCTGGCCGCCCTGCTGCGCGAGATCCCCTACGCCCCCGTGTCGGTGGTCGCCCTGGGCTACCGGCGCGCCGAGGTCGCCCATCCGCTCGACGGCTTCGGCTTCCTCATCCCGGTCGAGGAGGGCAAGACGATCCTGGGCTGCCTGTGGGACTCGAGCATGTTCACGGGGCGCGCCCCCGAGGGCCACGTGCTCTTGAGGGCGATGGTGGGCGGGGCAAGGAAGCCCGAGCTGGCCGGGCTGCCGGAGGAGGCGCTGCTGAGGGCGGTGCGGGGCGACATTGGGGACATCATGGGGATTAAGGCTGAGCCGGTGCTGGCCAAGGTCTTCCGCCACCCGAGGGCCATCCCCAACTACAACGTCGGCCACGCCCGGAGGCTCGAGAGGATCGCCGCGAGGCTGGCCGGGCTGCCCCGCCTGATCCTGACCGGCAACGCCTACCACGGCATCGGCATCAACGACTGCACGCGCCGCGCCCGCGCCGTGGCCGCCGAGGCCATGAATCTGCTCACCTGAGCGGCCTACCCGGCTGGGAACAAGAAAGGCGGCCCTCGTCTGCTTGAGAGCCGCCGTTTTTCTTTTTGTTTCTGGTTGTGAGCGCCCCAGGGCTGGCGAGAAGCGAGTAGCGGCTGGCGAGAGGCCGGCCAGGCCGCCCCCGCAGCACGTGGGCGACTCCCGAGGCGTACCCGGGCGTACGTTGAGCGGGTCGGCCCGACGCGAGGAGGCGGAAATGCCACCGGGCGCCCAGGGCTGGCGAGAAGCGAGTAATGGCGAGGACTGGAGGACGCCGCCGAGCGGAGGCGTAGCAACGCTACGTTGAGCATCGGCGGTGGCTGAAGGCCCGCCAGGACGACGCCGGCCCTAGTTAGCGTTGATGCGCTGCCAGGCCATGTTCAGCACGTCCATGAGCTGCTCGCCGGTGAAGGGCTTGCGCACCCAGTCCGTGCCGGCACTGGCCAGGAACTCCCTCGTGCGCTGCCCGATCACGTCGCCCGTCGAGAAGACGAAGCGGCGGGCCTGATCGGGGCGGCTCAGCTTGACCTGCTCGTAGAGCTGGGCGCCGTCCATGCCCGGCATCCGCACGTCGCACACCACCATGTCGTAGTCGTTCTGGGCCAGCTTCTGCAGGGCCGTTTTGGCCGAGATGGCCGTGTCCACCCGGTGGCCCTGGGCGGCGAGTACCTCGCTCAGCAGATCGAGGATGACCTGCTCGTCGTCGACCACCAGGACGCGTTTGATGGGCAGGCGCGAGGCCGGGTGATAGCTCGTGTCGGGCTCGGACTCGACCTGCGCGGCCTCCTCGGCCACCGGCAGCTCGACGAAGAAGGTCGTCCCCTGGCCCGGCGCGCTCTCGAAGTAGATCTGGCCGCGGTGCTCGCGCACGATGCCGTAGCTGATCGACAGCCCCAGGCCCGTCCCCTTGCCCTGCTCCTTGGTGGTGAAGAAGGGGTCGAAGACGCGGTCTGCGTTCTCGGGGGCAATGCCCACGCCGTTGTCCTGCACGCTGCACAGCGCCTTGCCGCCCTCGGCCCAGGTGCGCACGCTGATGCGCGCCTCATCGCCCTCGCGGTCGCTGACCGCCTGCTGGGCGTTGTTGAGCAGGTTGAGGAGCACCTGCTGCACCTGGTTGTCGTCGGCCATGACGGCGGGCAGGTCGGGCTGAGGCTTGAACTCCACCGCCACGTTGGCCAGCCGCAGGTCGTAGGCGCGCAGGTCGAGCACCTTCGAGACGATGTCGTTCAGGCTGCAGCGCCGCTTCTCGGGTTTGCGCTTGCGGGCGAAGGAGAGCAGGTTGTGGACGATGCGCGAGGCCCGCTGCGCCTCATCGAAGATGCGCTGGAGGTCGCGCTCGTTCTTGGGGTTGCTCTCGCGCTGCAAGAGGAGCTGGGAGTAGCCCATGATGCCCGTGAGGGGGTTGTTGAGCTCGTGGACGATGGAGGCGACGAGTTCCCCCAGGGCGGAGAGCTTCTCGGCCTGGAGCACCTGGCGCTGGGCCAGGTCGAGCTGGCTGTCCTTCTCCTGCACCGCCCCCTCCAGGCGCACGGTGGCCTCCTTGGCCTCCCGCAAGAGCCGGGTGTGTTCGAGGGCGAAGCTGATGTGGTTCATCAGGGCGGACAGGAACTTGATGTCGGCCTCCTCGAAGGCCGAGAAGTTGCCCTTGCGGGCGAGGTTGATGACGCCGGTGACGCGGCCGTTGATCTTGAGCGGCATGCAGATGAAGGAGCCGTTGTCATACTTGGGGTCGTTCTTGCGGCGGAAGCGCTCGTCCTCCTCGATGTTGGCCACGAGCACCGTCTCCCCACTTGCCGCCACCTGCCCCGAGATGCCCTCGCCCATGGGCACGCTCTGCCCGATGATGACCTCGGGGTGGCCCTGGGCGGCCGCGACACTGAGGTCGCCCCCGCCGGGGCTGACCAGCATGATCGAGCCCATCGTGGCGTCGACCGCGGCCATGGTGCGCTGGAGGACCACCTGGAGCATGTGCTCGGCCTCGGGGATGCGCGAGGCCAGCTCGGTCAGCTCCGAGAGCGAGGAGAGCTTGTAGATGAGGTCTTCCAGGCTGCGGGTGTTGTCCTTGAACTCGGCCAGCACCTGGTTGAGGGAGCCGGCGATCTCGCGCATCCTGCCCAGGTCGGCCGGGTCACCGGGGAGCTCCTCGGCGCCCGTGAACTGGGCCGCGCTCAGGCGCTTCAGCTCGTCTGAGAGGGCCGTCACCTGCTGCATGAGGCGGCGGCTCATCAGGTAGGCCAGGTAGCAGATGCCCAGGCACCCGGCGATGATGAGCGGGATCTCGGCCCGCTCGAGCAGCCCGTGGCGCCAGAAGGCGATGGAGAGGGCCAGCAGGGGCAGGACCGAGCCCAGGGCGAAGATGAGCGTCGCCTTGTGCTCGAAGGAACTGCCCGCCGGGCCATTCGGAGGCCGTTTCATGAGTAAAAACACTTAGATTCCCTCCCGGCCTTCCCCCCTCGGCGGAGGAGGCAACGGTAGCGTTCTGTTGGGCTTATCGAGAACTAATTAAGCTGACTTAAAAAAATCTTGGGGCGGCGGGCCGCTGCGGGCAAGTCGGCAGCGCCGACGGGCAATACCGGGCCCGCGAAGGCTTTGAGGTGCTTCAGCCTTAGCGTGGGCCCGGAGTCCCGCTGCCGTTGGCAGCGGGGCGTGTCGGGGAGGCACGGAGTCTCAACAGCAAGAAGCGCGGCGGCAATAGGAACTCTTCTCTTCAAACCACCCGTGCTCTGCCTTGCGGGCGCCATTTGGGATAGCCCTTGCGGGTACCCGCCGCTGCAGGCTTCCCTGCCCGCTTGCCCTTTTGCAAGCGGCGCGCACTTCCCGCACCGCGGCGCAGCCGCTCAAGTGCGCGAAGGGAACCTGTGGCGACAGCGGGTGCAAGGGCATCCCTGGCGCCAGAGGCAGAGCACGAGCCCGCCCGGCGATAGAGGGCCTCTTCGCTGTCTCTTCTTGGCCCTGGCGGCAAGGAACAGCCCCCGTGGGGCCTAGCGGCCGAGGCGGACGCGCTTCAAGCGCAGGGAGTTGCCCACCACGGAGAGCGAGGAGGCGGCCATGGCGGCCGAGGCGATGATCGGGTTGAGGCTGATCCTGGCCAGGGGATAGAAGGCGCCCGCGGCCAGGGGCACGGCCAGGACGTTGTAGATGAAGGCCCAGAAGAGGTTCTGGCGGATGGCGCGCATGGTGCGCCGCGACAGCTCGATGGCCTGGGCGACCCCCATCAGGTCGTCGCGGATGAGGGTGATGTCGCTGGCCTCGATGGCCACGTCGGTGCCGGTGCCGACGGCAATGCCCACGTCGGCCTGGGCCAGGGCGGGGGCGTCGTTGATGCCGTCGCCGACCATCGCCACGATTTTGGCCACGCCCTTGGCCACCCCCTTGCCCTCGGCGTTGCCTTCTTGCTGCACCCGCCGCACGGCCTCGACCTTGCCCTGAGGGAGCACCTGGGCGAACACCCGCTCGATGTCCAGCCGGGCGGCCACGGCGGCGGCGGTGCGCTCGTTGTCCCCGGTGAGCATGACCACCTCGATGCCCATCGCCTTGAGCCGGGCCACGGCCTCGCGGGCACCCTCCTTGGGCTGGTCGGCCACCGCTATCAGCCCGGCCGCCTTACTCCCCACGGCCACGAAGACGACCGTCTTGCCCGCCGCGGACAGCTCTGCCGCCCGAGAGGTGAGCGCCCCGGCCTCGACACCCGCCTCGGCCAACAGCTCGGGAGTGCCCACGCGGACCATTGTGCCCTCGACCTCGGCCTCCACCCCGCGCCCCGGGATGGCCCGGAAGCCCTCAGCCCGCGGCAGCGCGATCCCCCTATCCTCGGCGGCGCGCACCAGGGCCTCGCCCACGGGGTGCTCCGAGCCGCGCTCGACCATTGCGGCCAGGCGCAGCAGGGTGGCCTCGTCAAAACCCTCTGCCGCCACCAGGTCGGTCAGCTCCGGCTCGCCTCGGGTCAGCGTGCCCGTCTTGTCGAAGATGACGGTCTGGATGCGGTGGGCCAGCTCCAGGGACGGCCCCCCCTTGATGAGTATCCCGGCCTCGGCCCCGCGCCCGGTGCCCACCATGATCGCCGTCGGGGTGGCCAGCCCCAGGGCGCACGGGCAGGCCACGACGAGCACGGCCACGAAGTTGAGCATGGCGAAGGTGCCCGGAGAGACGCCGGGGACATAGGCCCCGAACAAGTACCAGGCCAGGAAGGTGAGCGAGGCCACGGCGATGATGGCCGGGACGAACATGGCCGCCACCCGGTCGGCCATGCGCTGGATGGGGGCCTTGGTGCCCTGGGCCTGCTCCACCAGGCGGATGATCTGGGCGAGTGTCGTGGCCGCACCCACCCGCGTGGCCTCGAAGGTGAAGGAGCCCGTCTTGTTGATCGTCGCCCCGACGACCTCGCTCCCTGCGCGCTTCTCCACGGGCAGGCTCTCGCCGGTGACCATCGACTCATCGACCGCGCTGGCCCCCTCGCGCACGATGCCGTCGACGGGCACCTTCTCGCCGGGGCGCACCACGACCAGGTCGCCCACGGCCACCTCAGCCGTGGCCACCTCGACCTCGCGGCCGCCCCTAAGCACGCGGGCCTGCCGGGGGGCGAGCTTGACCAGCCGCTTGATGGCCTCGGACGTCCGCCCCCTAGCCTTGGCCTCGAGATACCGGCCCAAAAGTATCAGGGTGATGATGACGGCCGAGGTGTCGTAGTAGACGTCGGGGGCGATGCCCTGCGCGCTGAAGAGGCCGGGGAAGAAGGTGGCCACCCCCGAGTAGGCCCAGGCCGAGAACGTGCCCATGGCGACCAGGGTGTTCATGTCCGCCGAGGCGTGGCGCAGCGCCTTCCAGGCCAGGGTGAAGAACTGGCGGCCGGCCACGAAGACGACCAGGGCGGTGAGCACGAAGAGGGCGTAGTAGACGGGCTGCCGTGGCAGGTGCCCCAGGCCGGGGATCATGTGAAACATCTGCCCGGCGGTGATGAGCACGGAGAGGACGGCCGCGGAGATGACCTTCCGCCTGAGCACGAATAGCTCGGCCTCCCGGTCGGCCCGCTCCCAGTCGGCCCCGGCGCTCTCGCCGAGCCACCGGTAGCCGGCAGCCTCCACCGCCTTGCGCAGGGCCTCGGGGGGAACCGCCGCCTCCAGGTCGATGGTCGCGGTATTGGTGGCCAGGTTCACCTGGGCTTGGCGGACGCCGGGGACACCCTTGAGCGCGCGCTCGACACGGGCCACGCACGAGGCGCAGGTCATGCCGGCGATGCCTGCCTCGATGCGGTTCGAGGGCTGGGGCTGTGGCACCTGATAGCCGAGGTCCTCGACCGTGCGGCGCAGGGCGTCCGTGGTGACGGCGGCGGGGTCGAAGCGCACCTCGGCCCGCTCCGTCGCCAGGTTGACGGCGGCCTCGGAGACTCCGGGCGTGCGCTGGAGGGCCCGCTCGATGCGCGAGGCGCACGAGGCGCAGGTCATCCCCTTGATGGGCAGCGTAACCTGCTGCTCGGGGGCGCCCTCAGGCGACTTTTCGGCCTCAGTCATAGTCTTGCACCTGAGATATATAATAGGCGCCGCAGCGGCTTTTTGCACCCCCGCCCTGGCATAAGGCGTTGAACACCCGGCCCCCCGCCCCTAACCTGGACATATGCACCTCGGGCGAGGGCCGCTCCCTCCGGCCCCCACCTGAGCACACGGCCCCGGACGCCACGCCCGCCGCACCCAGACCGGAAGGAGCGCTGATGGACGACCTCGGGGCGGGGCTGGTGATGGCCGCCTACGTAGCCGTGCAGCTCGGGGGCACGGCCCTGCTGTTTTACCTGCTGGCGCGGCGCTGGCAAGGGTGACCCTGTGCTGTAGCGCCCCGCTGCCAACGGCAGCGGGACTCCGCCCCCACGCTGAGCCAACAGCAGCCCTTGTGCTACGCGGGGGCGGCATTGCCTGTCGGGGCTCTCGACCGCTCAGTTGCCGCGGTGGCTGTGCCTCGCCGCCTGGGTCTGGAGGCGATCAACAAGAACAACAAGAAACAACAGCAAGATGCCCTCGATCGCCGGGCTGGCTCGTGCTCTGCCTCTGGCGCCAGGGATGCCCTTGCACCCGCTCTCGCCACAGGCTTCCCTCGCGCACTTGAGGGCTGCGCCCCGAGAGGAAGTGCGCGCCCTTTGCAAGAGAGAGCAAAGGTCGGGAAGCCCTGTGACGGCGGGTACCCGCAAGGGCTATCCCAAATGGCGCCTGCAAGGCAGAGCACGGATGGTTGAAGAGAAGAGCCCCCCATCAGCGCTGCCGCACCGCTGCCAACGGCAGCGGGATTCCGCCCCCACGCCGCCTGCCCAATAGCCTTTGAGCTTCAGGGGGCGGTTATTGCCCCTCGCGGCTCGCGACCGGCATTGCCGGTGGCCGCTGGCAAGAGTGGCCCTGAATGTGCTGTGCCGCCCCGCTGCCAACGGCAGCGGGATTCCGGGCCCACGCCGAGGCTGAAGTACCTCAAAGCTTTCGCGGGCCCGGCATTGCCCGTGGCCGCTGGCCACCCGGGTTGACAATGGGCGGCCGAGGGGTTGATGATGCGTCCCCAGGCCGGATATTCTTTGGTGACAAATTCTCGCGGAGGGCTGAGCCATGCGGGTGAGCGAGGTCTGGGAGCAGGTGGCGCAGGATGAGGGCGGGCGCATCGTCCTCCTGGTGATGGACGGCCTGGGCGGCTTGCAGCTCCCCGGCAAGGGTGGGAGTGAGCTCCAGGTGGCGCGCATTCCGAACCTCGACCGGCTCGCCGCCGAGTCCTCGTGCGGCCTGCTTGAGATAGTCGGGGCGGGCATCACCCCCGGCTCCGGCCCCGGCCACCTCGCCCTCTTCGGCTACGACCCCCTGCGCTTCATGGTCGGCCGCGGGGTGCTGGGGGCGATGGGCATCGACTTCGACCTGGCCAAGGGCGACGTCGCCGCCCGGGTCAACTTCTGCACCGTGGACGCACAGGGCCGGGTCATCGACCGAAGGGCTGGCCGGATAGACGACGCCACCAACCGGCGCCTGGCCGAGAAGATTCGGGCGGGCGTGAAGCTCACCGGCGCGCAGTTCTTCTTCCAGACCGAGAAGGAGCACCGGGCCGTGTTCGTGCTGCGCGGGGCCGACCTCTCCGATGCCCTGGCCGACACCGACCCGCAGCACACCGGCGTGCCGCCGCACCCCGTGCGCGCCACCTCGCCCGAGGCCGAGGCGACGGCAAGGATCGTGGCCGACTTCGTGGCCCAGGCGGCCAAGGTGCTCCAGGGCGAGCCCAAGGCGAACATGCTGCTCCTGCGCGGCTTCGGCAAGTACCACCCCTTCCCGACGATTACCGAGCGCTTCAAGCTCAATGGTGTCGCTATCGCCGACTACCCCATGTACCGCGGCGTGGCCAGGCTGGTGGGGATGGAGGCCGTGCCCCCGCCGGGGGGTGTGGAGCAGCGCTTCGAGACCCTCGAGCGCCTCTGGGGCCGCTACGACTACTACTTCCTGCACATCAAGCACACCGACAGCCGCGGCGAGGACGCCAACTTCGACGCCAAGGTGGCCGCCCTCGAGGAGGTGGACGCCTACATTCCCCGGCTCTTGAAGCTCAACCCCGACGTCCTCGTCGTCACCGGCGACCACGCCACGCCCGCGGCCCTCGGCCGCCACTCCTGGCACCCCGTGCCCTTCCTGATCCGCTCGCGCTGGAGCACGGTTGATGAGGTCACCCGCTTCGATGAGGTCTCCTGTGCGCGCGGCATCTTCGGGCGGCGCCGGGGCTGCGAGATGATGGGCCTGGCCCTGGCCCATGCCGAGCGGCTGGAGAAGTTCGGGGCGTAACGGCCGCTGACTAAACGCCCATCTGCCGCGTTGCGCTCCTGCCCCGTCACCGCGGCGTACTTCTATGTGCGCCTCATGCGAAGCGCGGGATATTTTTATAAGCTTCCTTGGCCCCCCGCCTCTCATGCCCCCGAGGTAACGCCGAGGGTTCCCGCCGCCTCGCTGCCGTGGAAGATGCCCCGTCGCGGCTCGCGACCGGGGTGCCCGGCTCCACACTGTCGTTGAATCAGCGTTGCGCTTTGTGGGGCCGGTTATTGCCCGTCGGCGCTGCCGACTTGCCTGTCGCGGCTCGCGACCGGCAAGATCGTCCTGACCATCCCCGAGGAGTAGGTAGGACCCCCCCGGCGAGCTGTCCTGAGCCATATGTTGGGGGTGAAAGTTTTCGCAATGCAACATAATGAATAAAAAAAGCTTGACACGTCTTTCTGGAGGGGCTACACGGGCGAACAGGTATAAGAGGTATCACAGGCCTTTGCGGGCCCTGGCTCCAGCGACGCAGCCAGGCGCCGAGGTTGCCCCCGATGCGCACCATCTGCGTGGTGAACCAGAAGGGCGGCTGCGGCAAGACCACAACGGCGGTGAACCTCGCGGCCGCGCTGTCGAAGAGCCGGCGCGTCCTCCTGATCGACCTCGATCCCCAGGCGCACGCCACCCTCGGCCTTGGGCTGGACCCGGAAGCGGTAGAGACTACAGCCTACGACCTCCTCTGTCGCGGCGCGGCGGTATCGCAGGCACGCCTTACCGTCGCACCCAGCCTCCACCTCGTAGCGTCGCAGCTCTTCCTGGCGGCCGCGGAGCCTGAACTCTCCGGCCGCCAGGGGGCTGAGGGCAGGCTCAGAGAGGCACTCTCCGGGGTGCGCGCCGAATACGACTACGCCCTCATCGACTGCCCCCCCAATCTCGGCATCCTCACCTTCAACGCCCTGCGCGCGGCCGGCCGCGCCCTCGTCCCCGTGGAGCCCTCGGCCTACTCCCTGCACGGCCTGGGGAAGCTGCGCGAGACCGTCGAGCTGGTGCGCCGCAACTTCGGCCAGCAGATCGAGCTGCGCGCCCTGGTCAGCAACTACGACCAGCGCACCCGCTTCGCCCGCGATATCCTTGCCCGCGTCGAGGCCCACTTCGGCGAGGGCATGCTCCGCACCCGCATCCGCAGCTCGGTCAAGGTGCGCGAGGCCGCACTCGCCGGCGTGCCGCTGTCGGCCTACGCCCCGGAGAGCCCCGCCGCCGACGACTACGCCGCCCTGGCCAGGGAGCTCTTGGGCTCCGAGCGGCAGGGGGCGCGGCTGGCGAGCTTCTTCATCGAGGCCCCGGCGGCCGAGCGCGTGCGGCTGGTGGGGGACTTCTGCGGCTGGCGCCTGGACACCGCCGTCGAGATGGCCCGCACGCAGGCCGGCCACTGGCGCGCCGAGGCGAAGCTGCCCCCGGGGAGCTACCACTACAAGTTCCTGGTCGACAACGCCTGGCAGCCCGACCCCCACAACCGCTGCCGCGAGGCCGACCCCTTCGGGGGCGCGAACTCGCTCCTCGTGGTCGAGGAGTAGCACTGGTGGCCGCCTTCCCCGCCGAAGACGCGGCCGCCACCTTCACCAGACAGGGTTCAGCCACCAGCCAGGCGCCAAGCGCCTCACCCGAGGCCAGGGACCCGCGCGGCCTCGAGGAGCTCTCGGAGCTATTTCTGGGCCGCCGCGACCTGGGCCGAAACGAAGACCCGGGCCGAAGCGGCACCCCTCACGCGGCAGCCCCGGTGGCCGGTGACATGTTCGCCCTGCGGGCGGCCGCAGCCCTGCTCGCCGCCGATCCTGCCGGGTGCGAGGCGGCCCTCCAGGCGGCCCTGAATGGCATGGGCGAGGCGGCCGGGGCGGCTGCCACGCGCCTCTACCTGCTCGACGCCCAGGGGACGCTGCGCCTGTGTGCCGGCCAGGGGGGCTGGGAGGGGCTGCCCTTCCTGGCCCTGGTGCTGCGGCTCGAGGCCGGGACGCTGGAGCGCGCCGTGCGCTCGCGCGAGCCGCTGCTGCTGCGCGAGAGCTTCGAGGTGAGCGGGCCGCCGGAGTTCGCCACCCGCGCCGAGGCGAGCTGCCTGGCCCTGCCCCTGAGCGTGCGCGGCCAGGTGCGCGGCCTGTGCCTCCTCTTCAAGGAGGAGCCCTTCGGCGAGGCATTGCTCGCCAGCCTGCAAGAGAGTGCCGCCGGCCTGGCCCTGGTCCTCGATTACCTCGAGCTGCTCTCGGCCACCCTCAAGTCTAGGCCACGGGCCTAGGACCAGGCCATAGGCCTGGACCAATCCCGGCCCCTTGAAGCTGGAGTGGCCACTGACGGCTCAGCGTGGGGCCGGAGTCCCGCTGCCGTCGGCAGCGGGTCGTCGGTGGTGCCACTTCGTTTCTTTCTGCCAAGCGTTTCATCCAGCGCAGGCACACCCTGCCTCCACCGACCGCTCAAGTGCGACTCTTCTCTTCAACCATCCGTGCTCTGCCATGCAGCGCCATTTGGGATAGCCCTTGCGGGGTCGGCAGCGCCGACGGGCAATGCCGCCCCCTGTTGGCGGCGTGGCTGCTGGCAGCTTGGCGAGGGGGGCGGAATCCCGCTGTCGTTGCCAGCGGGGCGTTGGTGGCGCGAATCCGACCCCTCGGCAACGCCGAGGGGACTCCGCCGCATCGCTGCCGCTGACAATGCCCCATCGCCGGAAGCGGCGGTTATTGCCCGTGGCGGCTCGCCACCCCGCCCGGCGATAGAGGGCGTCTTCGCTGCTTCTTGTTGTTTCAGGCGATAGTTGCGGTCTCGGTGTGGGCAGCGGGTCGGTAGCGTGCAATCGGCTGCTACGCCTCCTCGGCAACGTCGAGGGGACCTGGCTCCGGCCCCATGAAGCTCAGTAGCTGCTGGGAACTTAGTGTGGCGCCGGAGTCCCGCTCGCGTTGCGAGCGGGGGGCGGGTGCTAGGCCGAGGGCCCAGAACGATTCCCGGCTAGCGGGCCGCCCCAGCTCATCGCCCAAGCCGTCGCCTAATCCTTGGCCCAATCCTTGGCCCCCCCTTGACTCCCCGGCCCCTGGAGGCTAGAACGGGCTGTCACAAATCGCTTTTTAGAGGTTGCAGCCGAGGTTGAAGCCGATGGCCCTCAACGTCCTGGGCCTGGAGGGAGCCCCCCTGGCCCTGCGGGCGCTGGCGGTGCTCCTGCTCGCCGCCCTGCTCATCTTCTCCAAACGCGCCCTCTTCTCCCGGGTGCGCCGCCTGGTGGCCCGCACCGACTGGCACCTCGACGACATCCTGGTCGGCGCCCTCGAGCTGCCCCTGAACCTGTTCATCCTGGCCGCAAGCCTCTCGCTCCTGGTGAGCCTGCTCCCCCTCGACCCCGCCTGGCGCGAGATGGCCGTCCTGGCCCTGCGGGCGACCCTGGCCCTGAGCGTCTTCATCTTCCTCGACCGCCTGCTGACGGGCATCATCAACGGCTACGGCGACCGCGTCGACGTGGTCTCGCACTCGGGCGGCATCATCAAGGGCTTCCTCCACGTCGTCATCATCTTTTTCTTCGTGATGGTCCTCTTCGACCTCGTCGGGATCTCCATCACCCCGCTCATCGCCTCCCTGGGCGTGGGCTCTCTGGCCGTCGCCCTGGCCTTCCAGGACACCCTCTCGAACTTCTTCGCCGGCATCTACACGATGATCGACAAGCCGGTGCGGGTGGGCGACTTCGTGCGCCTCGAGGGCGGCCAGGAGGGCTTCGTGACCGAGATCGGCTGGCGCAGCACCAAGCTCCAGCTCCTCCCGGACAACACGGTCATCATCCCCAACAACAAGATCACCGGCGGCGTCATCACCAACTTCTGCCTGCCCGCCCCCGAGATGTCCGTCATCGTCCCGGTGGGCGTCCACTACGACTCCGACCTCGCCGCGGTCGAGCGCGTCACCTGCGAGGTGGCCCGCGAGGTCATGGGCCGGGTCGAGGGCGGGGTGCCGGGCTACGAGCCCAAGGTGCGCTACAGCGCCTTCGAGGCCAGCTCGGTCAACTTCAATGTGAGCATGCGCGCCAAGAGCTACGTCGACCAGTTCCTCATCCGCCACGAGTTCATCAAGGCCCTGCATGCCCGCTACCGCCAGGAGGGCATCGTCATCCCCTACCCGATGCGCACCCTCGACGTGCCCGAGGAGCTGCTCGCGCGTCTGGAGGGGCGCCTGTCGGCCTCCCCCCGGCCGCTGAGGCGCGACCCCTCCTCCGCCCTCTAGGAGCCTGCCCGGAAACAGGACCCATTTCAGGCAGCGTCACTGACAATACCCACCGCTTGCCAGGCCTTAGCTTGAATGCCCCCCGTGAGTGCTTACAGGTTTGAGCAGGGGCGTGATTCATGCGTGTGCAGGCGGGGGAAAGCCAGTGGAGCGGAAAACGTGTAAGCTGTGCGGTCTTGACGCGGGCAAGATGCTGAACCTCTATGGTTACGCGTCGGTGTGCGAGTCCTGCGCCAAGGCGTGCCGCGAGCTGCTCAGCCGGGAGGAGAACACCCAGCTCAAGGGCTGGGGCCCGAGCCCGACCATGACGCCGGTGGAGATAAGGGCGAGGCTTGATGAGTATGTGGTCGGCCAGGAGCGGGCCAAGCGCATCCTGGCGGTGGCCGCCTACAACCATTACAAGCGGCTGCGCTCGCGGGTCAGCCTCGACGGGGTGGAGCTGGAGAAGAGCAACGTGCTCCTCATCGGCCCGACGGGCTCCGGCAAGACGCTGCTGGCCAGGACCCTGTCGCGCATCCTGGACGTGCCACTCTCCATCAGCGACGCCACCAGCCTGACCGAGACCGGCTACGTGGGCGAGGACGTGGAGAGTGTGCTCACCGGCCTCATCAACGCCGCCGACGGCCGCCTGGGGGTGGCCTCGCGGGGCATCGTCTACATCGACGAGATCGACAAGATTGCCCGCCGCGAGGTCGGCTCGACGGCCACCCGCGACGTCTCGGGCGAGGGCGTGCAGCAGGGGCTGCTCAAGATCCTCGAGGGCACCCAGGTCTCCGTGCCGCGCGAGGGGCGCCGGGGGGCGCAGCAGGAGAGCGTGCCGTTTGATACGCGCGACATCCTGTTCATCGTCGGCGGGGCCTTCAACGGCCTGGAGCAGCTCGTGGCCTCCAGGCTGGGCAGCTCCGAGCTCGGCTTCTCGGCCCAGCCGCGCAGCAAGCGGATAGACTACGACGTGCTCGCCGCGGCCAGGCCGGCCGACCTGGTCAAGTTCGGCCTCATCCCGGAGTTCGTCGGGCGGCTGCCGGTCATCGCCAGCCTCTCCGAGCTGACCGAGGACGACCTGGTGCGCATCCTCAGGGAGCCGAGGAACGCCCTGGTGCGCCAGTTCCAGAAGCTCTTCGAGATGGACGGGATCAATCTCCACTTCTCGGACCAGGCGCTGCGGGCGATTGCCAAACGCGCCCAGGTCCGCCGCAGCGGGGCGCGGGGCCTGCGCTCGGTGGTCGAGGAGGTCGTCCTCGACGCGATGTATGAGCTGCCCGGCCGGCAGGTGGCCGAGTGTGAGGTCACGGAGGACGCCGTGATGGGGCGGGCGCGCCCGTGCTTCATCCCGCGGGAGCAACGGGCCGCGGCCGGTTGAAGGGGGCTGCTGGGCAGGCTGGAGAAGCTCGAGGCAAAAAAAGAGCCCCCGGAGGAACGCCGGGAGCTGTAGAGGGGCGACGACGGAGACTATTTCTTCTTGGTGGTCTTCGTCGTCGAGGTCTTCTTAGCCGCGGTCTTCTTCGCGGGGGCCACCTTCTTCGTTTCCTTGGCGTGGGCCTTACAGGTCTTGCACATGGCACATCCTCCTATGGGTTTTTCAAACGGCTGGGGACTATGCGTCATCCCTGAGCAACCCTTGCGGGTGATTACTCAGTCTCGCTCATAGTGGGGTGCCTCGGTATTGTCAAGCATTTTTGATGGCCTCGCGGCGGGTGCGCCTCAACTTTTGCCGGGGCGCTTCATTGGGGCCACGGGGAGACGCCCCGGATGCGGTCCCGAGGCCCCCGGCAGGCTCAGGCGCTGGAAGCCTGCGGGCACCTCGAAGAGCTTCGGGTCCTGCGGGCCCACCTTCAGGCTGCGGTACTCCATCGACCAGCTCCCGTCGGCCGCGGCCATCTTGAGCGGCATGGCGAGCGCGTCGCTCAACCACTCGTAGTGCACTACCTTCTTACCGTCCGGCGAGATCGCGGTGACCTCCCACTTGTGGGCGGGGTGCCCGGCCACCGCCTCGGCCCCGAGCGGCCTGCGGCTCACCTGGGCCGCGGCACTGGCCTGCGGCTTCAGGCCGGGGGTGGCGTCGTCGGCGGTCAGCGGCGTGGCGTAGTAGCTCCTGGCCTGCGGCAGCAGGGTGTACATCTGCTTGCGGTCGAGGCGCACGATGGTCGCCATCATGGGTATCTTTGCGGGCATGCCGGGCTGCCCCCCGACCTCCACCCGCCAGCGGTCCGGCCCGCCCACCCAGACCTTGCTGACCAGCTCCGGGCCCTTCCCGGTGCGGATGGCCGTTTCGGCGGCGTAGGGGTGCAGGAATGGGGCCT
>Ga0315282_10002352_pt1 | contig 34971 bp, 23 predicted proteins | sample YL17G07_20_MG_FD_203693 | JGI IMG/M metagenome (GOLD analysis project Ga0315282, IMG submission 203693) | Sediment microbial communities from Yellowstone Lake, YNP, Wyoming, USA - YL17G07_20 | ecosystem: Environmental > Aquatic > Freshwater > Lake > Sediment | place: USA: Wyoming | collected...
CGAGTTTGACACTGCCTACGACGATTGGTCTGGGCATAACTCTCCGCAGAAATCGTCCGCGGCATGATTCCCACCAAGGTTCCCAACGTCAAGAATTTTCGCCAGAAGCAAATGTCAACGCCGATACGCTTTGACTTCGTCATGCATCGCCAGCGCGTTTTCCATAGGCACGTCGTCCATCAGGTAGTGCATGGTGCAGAAGATGTAGCGCCCATTTTCACCCAGGATGTCGATCAAGCGCCGGACCTCGCGCCGCACGTCTTCGGGACTGCCCTGGGGTAAGATGCGTTGAGTATCCATGCCCCCGTAGAACGTGAGATGCTGGCCGAACTCCCGCTTGAGTTCTGCGGGATCCATGCCTACTGCCGTCACTTGGACGTTCTCCAGAATGTCAAGCCCAACATCGACAAGGTCACCCACGATGGCGCGCACCGAGCCGCACGAATGGAGCGCCACCTTCATATCGTTTTCGTGGGCGATGGCGAATAGGCGCTTCCATACAGGGAGGAACCATTTGCGCCACAGGGCCGGCCTCAACAGCAGACTCTGTTGGCTGGCAAAGTCGTCGCCCCAAGCGAGAATTTCAAAGTGCCCGTGACCAGCGCGCGCGAAGCGGCGGTAGTACTCTTCGAGAAAGTCAGCGATGTGCGCGATTGTTGCCTCGATAAGCGCGGGATGGTCCGCTATATGGGTGAGCCCCGTTTCCATGCCAAACATGTCCATCACTTTGCTGAACACAGGGCTCCAACCACCAGCCAGCCGCGCGTAGTCGCCTTTTCGCGTAGCCCATTCCGCCACCGGTAAGTAGGCTTCGGGTGGATCCAAAATCCATCCGATGCGGTCATAGTCAAACCAGTCTGGGTTCGGCCAGGGGTGGGCCTCTACATCGGCTACGGTCTCCGCCGAGCGCAGCGGACGAGGGAGCCCGTCATAATAGGTGGCCGCGCCTTCCCCCCAAGTCCCCCAGATATCCTTCACCATCTTCAGGGCGGGAAACACCGGAGTGTGGGAAGTGCCTTCTTCGAGCGGGGGGCCAATATAAAGGGGCCTGGCCCACCGTAAGCAGGCATCGAGGGCCTTCAGTAACCCTTCATTGTCGTCTTCGGCCAACCCGAAGTGCCGGAGCAGTTTCGCGCGCAGTTCTGGATGCACCCCGTTCTCAAACACATCAGAGGCAATGGGAAATACTTCCTCTCCGTTCATTGCCGCTATCACACGCTCTCTTGGCGTCATGCTTTCCTCCTTTTAGACTGACCCGCGCTGCCGCAAACCTTCGCGGGCACTCCACAACCATCTTCGCCCACCTCGTGTTGACGGATGTCTAGGCCAGCATTTCCGTTTTCGGATCTTCTGGTCAGGATGAGCAGCCTCCATAGGTGACGTCGTCCGCGGCTTTCGTCGTTCTCCCGTTCGGGGTTGGGGCACCCGCCGGTCAAGATGGTCCAACGGCCCCCGTCTTCCGCCCGTGATCACCCGAGCTGGCACACTCGGGATATGTCCGCGGGCATCAGGGGTTCGGTCGTCTGTAGCGATTCACCAAGGACTCCAGCACCAGCACGTTGCGCATGAAGTCCTGGTATCGTAGCTCCCGGAACGCCTTGTTGGAGTCCGCCACGAGCGTCTGGAGCAGCTTCCCGTCCGGTCCACTCAGGCGGAGTTTCCCGTCATTCAACATTGCCGCCAGTTCTGCCCCCAGTTTCGCTTCCTTTTCCAGCGCCTCCCCCACCCCCGCCGGCCAGCCCGGCAGGCGCTCCTGGGCGCTCGGCATCAGAGGGAACGCTTTGTGCGGATCTTTCTGATACCAAAACGCCGTCGAGGTATAGTCGTTTTCAAAATTGTTGGCATGTCCGTGTTCCACCGTGACACAGATCGACTTTCGAAAGCGCACGGGATCATTAGCAAAAAATCGATACATCTGGTTCTTGCCGCCGAAGTTCCCGTTCAGGTTCTCGATCAGATAGAAACCCGTGTAGGGCCCCCAGAATTCGGCATCAGGACAACACCCACTATTAAAGATTTCCTCGTGGCCCGTGCCCGGATAAGTGGGGGGCCACTTGGCCCCGTCCACGAAGATCATGTCGTCTCCCTCTCCGTACCACCCGCCTGCGATGTTATCGACCGTCAGGAAGAGGCCCACGTAACTCCCTTGTCCTTCCGCATCCAGAATCACATAGTTGTCCTCGCCGGTGGTGTTCTTAACGTCCACGTTGCCGAGCGTCGTGTTCTTAGGATTCCCTTCCCGCACGGGGGGCCGGGCGACACGGCGCCACTGGGCGTGGAACGTCCCTGCATTGGGTGGCAGGGCCCCATCGGCGTACTGCTCAAAGTCGATGTGATACCAGAGGCGGAACTCTGGAACCTTTCCATCATTCTCCAGCGTAATGCGCGCGCCTTTCTGGAAAGGCATCGGGAAGTAAGAGACTAGGCCATCAAAGTCCCAACCGCGAAAACCTGGGTTGATGTCGACGACCAGGGAGTGAAAATACCTGAGCGTGCCCAGGCCCGAGCCGAAAAAGTCCCCCAGCGGAACCTCGACGCTGGGCTCCTTCTCGCCGTCCCAGTACATCCGCAGGATGACTTTGCGATAGCGCATCCGATCGGGCGCCAGGGGCGCAACGTAGAAACGGCGAATGACACCGGTCCCTGAGATCTCCAACAGACTCTTCGTTTCGCCAGGTGCAATCGTAATCCAGTCGCGATTGGCACCACTGGGATCGAATGACGAAATGCGGCTTGTCTTGCTGTCTTTCAGAAGGAACAACCCGTCCAGAGGCCCTCCCTGCTTGGCACATCCTCCTTGAGCCCGCAGTGAAGGGCTCGCCACGAAAACCAGCATAAGAAACAGAACGGTTAGACGGCAAATGTATACGGCGCCTGCTTGCGATTCCTGTTGTCCAAGGTTTGTCATTTGCACTTCGCCTCCGCGGGAAATCATTTGGCAGGTTTCCTTTGCTATTGGTAAACCGATCATCGCCCGCGCGGAGGGTAAGGCAATGCAAGGGCGCGACCTGGGCGCCGACGCGGGCGGCTGTACAGTCGGGCAGGGCCTGGAGCTCTGCCTGTCAATTTCTCTTTCCGCTGGTCTGATTCGGCCACCGCAATGAGAACGGCTTCGAGGTGGCCCCGGGATAGATGGTCCGATCAACGGCCTCCGGATGGAGGGACTCCTTACACAGTGGAAGTTATTATCCTCGATCATCATGTCAACCCTGGCGTTCAAGAACCGAACGGGCTCCGGAAGCCAGACGATATCGGCCGTGAATCCCTAAAAAAATGTACATGGGCTTCACCGTCGTGTAAAGCTCCCACTTCAGTTTTGGAGCAGAAGCCTTGACAAACGGGCCCCATGCCCTTAGTCTAAACGTTTGGCTAGACACGCCTACATCCCACCGCCAAAAGATGGAATGGCAAAGCCGACCGTTCGGCGGCTCGCGTTGGTGTCAACTTACTTCTGGCTCGCTTATGTTCGAGAGCGACTGCGGCAAACTCCCCCGGGCAACCGGCTGAACATAGGGATTCGCATATGACTCAATCCTCAAGTACGCTCGTCAAGGCAGGGCAGAGCTTGAAAGATGAACCCAAGCTGTTCTCACCGGGCAATGTTCTGCCGTTTGTTCTGGTGACGGCGTTGTTCTTGTTCTGGGGCATTCCCAGCAACATGAACGACATTCTCATCAAGCAGTTCATGAAGTCGTTCGAGATCACGCGCTTCAAAGCCGGCCTGATCCAGTCGGCGTTTTACATGGGGTATTTCCTCCTCTCGATGCCCGCCGCGCTGATCATGCGCAAGTACAGTTACAAGACCGGGCTGGTCATCGGGCTGCTTCTGTACGCTGCCGGGACCTTTCTTTTTTGGCCGGCGGCCATGGTCCGGCAATACGGGTTTTTCCTGTTCGCCCTGTTTGTCATTGCCAGCGGCGCGGCGTTCCTGGAAACAGGAGCAAACCCGTTCATTGCCGTCTTGGGCGACCCGCGGACTTCGGAGCGGCGGCTGAATTTCTCTCAGGCCTTCAACCCGCTCGGCGCGGTATCCGGGGTCCTGGCCGGAACGGTTTTCATCTTCTCGGGAGTCGAACTGACGCAAGTGCAGGTCAGCGCCTTGAAAGCCGCAGGGGAATACGACGCGTACCTGCGGCACGAGACGATGCGGGTGGTCACGCCGTATCTCGTCATCGGCAGCGTGATCTTCATCTGGGCGCTGTTGATCCTGAAAACGAAGTTCCCGAAAGTCGCGGAAGAGGCGCAGGTGGGGGCCGAACGGGCGAAGGGCCGGTTCCTGGATCTGTTCAAGTATCGTCACTTCGTCCTGGGTGTCCTGGCGCAGTTCCTCTACGTCGGCGCGCAGGTGGGGACCTGGAGCTATTACATCCAGTACATTCAGGACTACACCCGCCAGCCGGAAAAGGTGGCGGGCTATTTCCTGACCGGGACGCTGGTCGCCTTCGGCGTGGGGCGGTTTTCAGCCACGTACTTAATGAAATTCGTCTCGCCGCGCAAGCTGATGGGCGTTTACGGAGTCGTAAACTGCGGGCTCGTCGCAATCGCCGTGCTGCACCCCGGCTGGGTCGGCGTCTGGGCCCTCTTCCTGACCAGTTTCTTCATGTCCCTGATGTTCCCGACGATTTTTGCCCTGGGCATCAAGGAGCTGGGACCAAACACGAAGCTGGGTGGATCACTGATGGTGATGGCGATCATCGGCGGCGCCGTGTTCCCCCCCATCGAAGGACTGGTGTTCGGAGTAACCCGGAGCATGGCCACGGCCATGGCGATTCTCCTAGCCTGCTACGCCTTCATCGCGCATTACGGCTTCGCCGGCTGCAAGGTGCGCGTTCCCCAGATTACCCGATAAGCGCCGCAGTCTCGCTCGAAGAAGCTCAGGAAGGGGACGTGGAGTCCGCGGGAGAGGGCAGAGCGCGGAAAGTGGTCTTTCGCGTCATCCTGGCCCGCCGAAGGAGTCTGGCAGTGTACCCTCGGGCAACCCAAAATCGTTCCCCTGACGAAAGGATCGAAGATGCGAAGACAAGGACGGCAGAGGCATGGCAAGCTCTGGATTCTCTCCTTTTGCATTTTGGCAATGGCGACCCGCGTCTTCGGTGCATCGGCCAATCGTGAATTATCACAGCAGCGACAAGTTCTAGGGATTGAGGAACTCTACCGCCTGGATCTGCTGCCGAAGCTAAAACAGGCAGTGAAAGTCGGCTGTGTTTCCAGCTACGACCGGACCGGGGGCAATGACGACGGATTCTCAGGTAAGTACTCCTTCATTCGAAAAGAGGCCGGGGGATTGGTCGCCGCGGATCTGGAAGGCCCCGGAATCATTTATCGTATTCACACACCCACCCCGACGGATGACGTCATCGAATTCTATTTTGACGGCGAATCCGTCCCGCGAATGCGGTTGAAATTCGCGGAGCTTTTTGACGGCAAGCATGCGCCGTTCTTGTTTCCTCTAGTGGGAAGCGGAGTTGGTGGCCACTACTCCTATGTCCCGCTGGCCTATCAGCGCTCCTGCAAGGTCGTGGTGAAAGCGGAGACGGTCCACTTCTATCAGATCAATTATGCCCAGTATCCGAAGGATTTCGTGATTCCAACCTACCAGGGTCCTCCCTCGGAGGCTTTTCTCCATCACCTGGAAGAAGCCCGAAAGCTCTTTCGCATGGCGGGGTCTGACATTACGCCTTATCTTGTTCCCGCAGGCGCCAAGCTTGAGACGCACACCACCCGGCAGACCCTGCGACCGGGTCAAGTAGTAAAGCTGTTTGAGATGGCAAATCCCGGCAGAATCGTCGGCCTGAAACTCAGCCCCGCTTCGGCTTTTGCGGGAAAAGATCGGGATATCCTCCTCAAAATGTATTGGGACGGCGACCGTGAACCCGCAGTGGCCAGCCCGGTGGGCGACCTGTTTGGATATAGCTTCGGCGAGCCGTCGGTGAGATCGCTTCTCCTCGGCACCTCGAACGGTACAAACTATCTCTACTTTCCTATGCCCTTCGAAAACTCTGCCCGGATCGAACTGGTTTCCGAAAGGACTTACGGGCCCCCGCTTGAAATCGAAGCTGAGATCACCTGGGCGGCCGTTGCCAAGGCTGCGGATGAAGGCAGATTCTACGCACTCTGGAGACGCGAGAAGCCGACGCGCGAGGGTTCGCCATATACTTTTCTTAGGACGAACGGCAGAGGACACGTCGTAGGTAACATTCTCCAAGCGCAAGGCATGGAGCCGGGCACTACCGGTTTCTTCGAAGGGGATGATCGAGTCATCAGTGATGGGCAACTCGCCATTCCCGGGACTGGTTCGGAAGATTCCTTCAACGGGGGATGGTATGACGTCTCCGGCCGCTGGGAAGGCCGTGCCTCATTTCCTCTCAGTGGATGCCTGGAATACAAGAAGTACCTTGGTCGAACAGGTGGATATCGTTTGATGGTCACCGACGCGTACTCCTACAAAGAGAGCATGGACTACACGATTGAGCACGGGCCAAGCGGGAACCTGATACCCACTGACTACACCAGCGTGACATTCTTCTATTCGCAGGAACGCCCCACGGCTGATCTTTCGTTCCCCGCGGTCGCGACTCGCCGAGTGGTCGACCCCGAAAGGGTCGTGTTTACCCCGGGTTGGAGTGTCCCGATCCATTCCTTCTCACTGCAAAATGCAACTTTGACTAAGCAAACCGCAGAGATTGGAGGAAACAAGGTTAGGTATTTGTCGTTGAAGGCTACGGGCGAAGACCTTTTCGGTGGTCACCACATCGCGTTTGTCTTCGATATGCCTTCCGCAGGAAGCTATAGGGTGGGAGTGAAAGTCGTCAACGGCCCCGCGCAAGGGATAGTCCAGATGTTCCGTCATGACAGGCCGGCTGGGGAACCTGTGAACCTTTATGCGGAGCAGCCGAAGCTGAGCGCCGTGCTTCCACTCGGCGTCCTGGAAATGGACGCGGGCGACAACACAGTCTTCTTACATCTGATCGGCAAGGACACACATTCGGAGGGGTTGGGACTTGATGTCGTCGAAATTGTCTTCGAACGGGTGAAGTAAGTTTTCCTTTCGGGCCTGGGCGACTTCCGTTAGGACGCCGGGCCGGTGATTGAGTCGACGCGGCGGGAGAGTGAAAGCACTCGTCAAGCGCCGGAGGGAACCCGGGCTTCGGCTCAAAGAGGTCGAAGTCCCAAGCCTTGGCATCAAGGATGTACTGTTCCGCGTGCGGCGCACCAAGGCTCTGCGGCACCGTGTGGCCGCTTGAAATGACCCACGGGGGCGTTCTTACCTCCTGCAAGGGAGGGGTGCACCCACAACCGGCATTTCCCCTCGCGGTGCGCCTACAGAACTCTCATTCTTACGCGACGATAAAGGCTGCGTGCAGCTTCAAGGTTCAGGTGGTCGGTCCGGGCTTCGAGGGCCTTGGCAGTGCCCGCCGCGCAAGCCCAGCGAAGGGCTTCGGGCCAGTCGGCGCCTTTCTCTCTCGAGACCAGGAGCGCGGCGCTAAAGGCGTCGCCGGAGCCGGCGGAGCTTCGCATCCGGACGGCGGGCGGCAGGATGCGCCATCCGGTGCCACGCGTCACGACCATTGCGCCCTCTCGGCCTAACGTGCACACGGCCAACTCCACACCCTCCGCCAGCAGTCGGCCGAGAGCCCTGGCAAGCGCCGGCTCGGTCGAGACTGGCCCGCCAAAAGTGGCCCGAAGTTCGTCTCGGTTCAACTTCACCACCTGCGGGCTGGCCGCCAGCGTCTGGGCCAAAGGGTGACCTCGCGAATCGATCAGCACCGGGACTCCGCAGGCGCGAGCCAGCTTGGTAAGACGCCGGTAGAGAAGTGCAGAGCATCCTGGGGGGAGGCTGCCGCACAGCGCAAGCCAGGAACTCTTGGGCAGCCAGTGCGCCAAGCGTCCTGCGAGGTCTCGTTCCTGGGCGTGCGTCACTCGCAGCGTTTCCGGCAGGAGCCAGGTCTGGCCGCGGCGCTTCCGGTCAACGACGACGACGATCCGCCGCGTCTCGCCCCCGGCGCGGCTGAGGTCGGTGCGCACGCCGCGCTCGCGGAGGAGCCGCGCAAGACGCCGTCCGTTCTCGCCCGCGGCGAAGCCGAGCGAAACCGAGCGCGCGCCAAAATCCACGGCGAAGGCCGACACTAAGTTCCCTTTGCCACCGATGCACTCAGTCTCAGCGAGCGCGTTCAGCCGGGTGCCGGGTACGTAGTGCTCGACCTCATAGACGTGGTCCAGTGCCGTGTTGGGAGTGACGGTGAGGATCACAGCGGCAAGTCAAAAGTCGAGAGTTGACAGTCGAAGAGCGAAAAGGGAAAAGTCACAATCCAAAATCTAAAATCCAAAATCAGCACGCCCAGCGGGTTCCTTCCTCACGGCTCCGTGGCCGGTTGGGCAAGAAGGCGGCCTAGCAGCAGCGCCTGCGCGTTGGTTTCGATGCGCTCCAAGGTGTCGAACGCGTCGTCGAGGTCTCGGCCGACCACTACGATGCCGTGCTGGGGAACCAGCGTCGCCAGGCTGTGTCCCTCGAGAGCCTCTTTCTGCGATTCCAGCGCCTCCACCACCAAGCGCGCCAGCTCGGCGCTGTGGGCCTGGGCGGGTCGCGTCAAGCCAATGGTGCCGAATTTCTGCGTGTGCTCCAGGACAGACGGAATCGGCTTGCCTGCCGCGACGAAGGCCATCAAGTATCCGGCCTGCCCGTGGATAATGCCGCCGGCGTGCTCGAAGGCGTTGTATATCCCCAAGTGGAGCTGCCACTCGCGCGTTCTCCGATCGGGGCCTTCGCGGAGGTTGCCCTCGAGGTCGAGCACGACGACGTCACCCGCCTCGATTTGCCATTGCTGTTTGCTGCCGGCATGCGCGGGCGACAGGTAAACGCGATCGCCCTGGCGATGGCTGATGTTGCCGCCGCTTGAGTCGGTCAAGTGGCGGGAATAGACCAGCCGAGCAATGTGTACAAGATGTTCCCGTGGGTCCTTGGACAAGTGAGTTTCCTGGACTTACAGATGTCGGCTGCCTATCTTCGGCTGCGGCCTTGGCTGTGTCAAGCGCTCCGGAGCGCGGCTCTTGCCCGACAGCCTCAAAGTTAGGTGAGTTCGCCGCGCAGCACCGTGACCGCCTGCCCTCCGAGGCGGCGTGGTGCGCGTGCGCCTGAAGCTGATTCCCCAAGATCGCCTGGGGAATTGCACGGCCTCCCGGGCAAGGGCAAGTTATCCTCACGGCCGGCGCGGAGGCGAGTTTCCCATTCCCAAGCGGGCGCAAATCGGCTATAAGTCACGGGGGCATTGCGGGTGCAGCGTCAGCAAGTCCAGGCTCTGGCAATGGAGTCTTTGCGCCCTTCTAGGTGAATTTGAGAACCCCCAGTCCGCTTTCAGCCGGCCCTCCCACCCTCCGGGTTCTGGCAATCCTCTTCTTTTCGTCGGGCGCCTCGAGCCTGATTTTCGAGACCATCTTCACGCGCCTTCTCACCTACACCTTCGGGAACACGGCCCACGCCGTCAGCACGGTGCTCGCGGCCTTCCTGGGCGGCTTGGCCTTGGGCGCGTATGTTTTCGGCCGCTGGGTGGACCGCCGCCCGCCCTCTTTGTGGATTTATGGAGGGTTGGAGCTGCTGGTCGGAGTCTATTGCCTTTTTATTCCCAACTTGTTCGCCCTACTCACCCAGACTTACGTGGTGCTCTACCACCGACTCCACTTGGGCCCCACGGCACTGACCTCGGTCCGATTGGGGCTGGCGACCGTGGTCATCCTGGTTCCTACCGTGCTCATGGGCGGCACGCTGCCGGCACTCGCCCGCTACGTCTCGGCGGGGCGGCGCGACTTCGAAGCGGACGTGAGCCGCCTGTACGGCTGGAACACCTTGGGCGCGGCCCTCGGGACACTCGCTTCCACTTACCTGCTGATGCCATTCCTGGGCGTCCGCGGCACCATCGGGCTGGCCTGCGCGGTCAACTTTAGCATCTTCCTCTGTGTGGCGTTCCTGGCCAGGGACCGTGTTCCCGTGCCAGCCCAGGAGGAGGTAGGCGGCGCGGCGGCCGTGCGGTTCGAATCGGCCCCCTCACGGGCCGAGACCGTGGTGCTCATCTTCGGCGCTTTCGCCACCGGCGCCGTCGCCCTGGCCTATGAGGTTATCTGGACCCACGTCCTGGCCTTCCTGATCGGCAACACGGTGTACGCCTTTGGCGTGATGCTCTTTACTTTCCTTTGCGGCCTGGGGCTGGGCGCCCAGATTGTGGCTCGCCGCCTGCCTCGGCCCGAGTATTGGGGGCGGGCGCTGGCCGGGTCGCAGCTCTTTCTGGCCTTGGCGATTTTCTGCACCGTGCCGCTCTGGAACCGCGTTCCCGACGTTTTCGCCCAGGGCCTCACGAAAGCCTTTGAATTCGACCTCCTGAGCATTGCCTTCCTGTTGCTCCTCCGGATGGCGTACGTGGGCTGGAGAATCTATCGTCGCCCAGCCACTGCGAAATTTCCGTGGCCCCGGGCGGTTGAGTTGGGAGTAGAGATCGTGCTCCTCGCGGGCATCATGACTGCGGATACGACATTTCTCTGGAAATACGAGACGACGTATTTTGTTTCCGGAGAATTACTCCGATTTTTCTGCGCCTTCTACCTGCTGGTCATCCCCTCGTTGCTGCTCGGATTGAGCTTCCCCCTGCTGCTCAATCTGGCCAGTCACCGCGCTAGGCGGGTGGGCGGGAGCGTGGGTGGCATCTACACCGCCAACACCCTCGGGGCCATCCTGGGGTCGGTGCTGACCGGCTTCGTGGTGCTACCGCGGTGGGGTTCGCTCGCCGGTCTTCGGGCCTCCGCCACCGCGAATCTGGTGCTGGGCCTGGTTTTCGCGTTGTGGCTGGTGCCGATCCGCCGGGCGCTGAGGCTCGTCCTCGTCATGGTGGTGACCTCGCTGGCGTTGTTGTTCTGGGCGGGGCAGAGTAACTGGGATGCCCGCCGCATGTCGCGCGGCTCCTATGTGTATTTCGACAGCGGCTGGCCGATCGACCGCGTGCTGTATCTCCGGGAAGACGTCCAGGGCGGCCTGACCTCGGTCATCCAGGTGGGCCCGACGCGCATTTTGCTCTCCAACGGAAAGTTCCAGGGTAACAATTCGGGAGAGATGGGCGCGCAAATCCGCTTTGCGTTGACCCCCATCCTTTTCACCCGCGAGTTCGAGCAAGCCCTGGTGATTGGCCTGGGAACCGGCAACACGCTGCGCACCGTGGCGAGCTTTCCTTTCCGTCATATTGACACGGTGGAGATTGCGCCGCACATCGTGGAGGCGGCGCGGCTGTGGTTCGAGGACGTCAGCGGGCGGGTCTTCGACCGCGACCCGCGCGTCCGCCTGCACGTGGCGGACGGACGCAACTTCCTCCTGCTTTCCCGCGAACGCTACGACCTGATTACCATCGAAATCACTTCCATTTGGATCAGTGGCGAGGCTGACCTCTACAACCAGGAGTTCTACGAGCTTTGCCGGGCGCGCCTGAAGGAGCAGGGGGTGCTCCAGCAGTGGGTGCAGATCCACCACATGCGCACGCAGGATTTCCTGGTGATTCTCAACACCGCCGCCCGTGTCTTCCCGCACGTGGCGTTCTTTCTCGGGCCTGAGCAGGGGGTGCTCATCGCCTCGGCTTCGCCTTTGGAGTGCGACTATCGGCAGATGGAGACCTTTGATGCCGACCCGAAGGTCCGGGAAGAACTGGCCCTCATCAACACGCCGAGCCTGACCGCCCTGCTGGGGGAGCTGACGTTGTATGGCGAATCCCTGCGACAGGCGTTGTCGTTTCTGCCGCGACTCAGCGGACAGGCGGCGGACTTTGCCTCGACCGATTTTCGGCCTTACCTGGAGTACCAGACGCCGAAGGGAAACACCTTGCCCTACAACACCGTCTCTCTCAACGTCAACTTCCTGCACGAGCTGCGCGCCGCCGAACCGGTCCCGCCGGACGTGCCCATACGCCATCTGCCTTCGGAGAACGAGAAGAACCTCATTTTGGGCTATGCGGCTGCGCAGCGAGGGGAGCTCGCCGCCGCGCTGGAATACTTACGGCGGGTGGAAGGCCCGGCCCGCGCACGCGCCCAAGCCGAAGTAGCTCGAATTGAGTCAAGAGCGCGCTGACAGGGGCCGCATCAGAACACCAGGTGCTGCGTCCCGGGGCGTAACGGAATCTCTTTCCCCTTCCAGACAAACGAGCCCGAAAGCTTCTCGGGCAAGGTCACATCAGCCACCAAACCCTCGCCCTTGCGTTCGTAGGCGATGACGATGTCCCCGTCGGGGTGGGGAAGCGTGGCCTTCAGTTGTTTGAGCGGGCCGAGGTGCGGGTGAATCGTCACCTCGCGGAAGCCCGGCGCGGCGGGCTCAACCCCCGCGACGGTAGCGAGCAGGTCGAAGTTGGGATGCGCGCTCCAGGCGTGGCAGTCGGAGCGCGTAGGTTCCGGGTTCTCTGCCCAGGTGGTCAGGCCCAGGGCGAGCATGTCTCGCCACGGCCCGAGCTGGTTCAGGTATTCATCGGCCAGGCTGGCCTTCTTCATCGCGCGGAACAGGTAGAACCGGAAGTAGTAGGTTGCTTGAATGAGGCTGGGATCGCCAAGCAGGTTCTGCATCACGGATTGCTGTTCTGTCGCGGGGATAACGTCCTCCAACACCGCCAGGACGTTGACATGCTGGCTGAAGCTGCGCTTAGCCGGCGTATCAGCGACAAGCTTACGGGAAGGGTCCCAGCATGTCTGGCGGACGGCTTCGCCGATCTTCGAGGCGAGGGCTCGGTAATGCTGGGCGTGTTCGCGGCTGCCGAAGGCCTCTTCCAGGTCTGCGGCTTCGCGCAGTGCCGCGGCAAACTGCAAGCTGAGTATGGCCGATTGCCCACTCGCTTCCTGTGGCGGCACGCCGTTCTCGAACTCGATTGACCAATCAACAAAGTTCCACCATTGGAGCCGGTCAAGGAGGCCGGACGGCGCCAGGCGCGATTCAAACCAGCCGAGGACGCCGCGCGCGCCGGGGAGATAGGCGCGCAAGAATTCGCTCTCGCCGCGATACCACCACAAGTCATGCATCATGCCGATCCAGAAAAGCGAAAACGGCGGAATGTATTGCGGGAGAAAAGAGGGATAGCGACTCTGCGTCAGACCTTCCGGCGTCCGCGACTCATCCATTAGTTCGATGGCGTTCTTCACCAGACGGTCGTCGCCGGCGACGTAGAGGGAAATCAGCGCCTGAATGCGCGTGTCGCCTACATACTGCAGTTGCTCGTAGTAGGGGCAATCCATATAAGTCTCGTGGGCGCAAAGCCGGGCGGTCCGCCACCCCACTTCCCAGATTTTCTCGAGCTCCGGGTTATCACTCTTAAAGCCGGCACGCACGACGAAGGGATAGGCGCTGAACATCCCGCGGAAATCCTCGAGCACCACAGGCTGGGCACGCGTCTGAACGTCAATCTGCAGGTAGCGGTAGGTTCTCCACCAGAGCGGGCGGAAGAGGCGCCGTGCGCCGCCGTCGGGAAGAAAGCGGTCCTCGTAGCCGACGATTTCCTTGCCCTCGGTTTGGTTGCGATTGCCTTTCTGGACGTTACTCCACAGCGCTTCCGCATAGGTGAGCGTGATCTCGGCGCCGCGACCGCCGCTGATGATGAGTTCCGGATAAGCCGTGGTGAGATAAGCCTGGTCGAGCAGCACTGTGGCACGGGTGTTGGAGGGCACGGTAACGGCGGCCCGCCCCTGCATAAATTCCGCCGGCACCTCAACCCCTTTCGCGCGGACGACACGCGCCAGCCGCTCGAGCTTCTCTTCCATGAGCGGAATGTTGCGCGGCACGAGCATCCAGCGGGAAGCGCTGTCTTCGATGCCGCGGGGCCCTCCCGGGGTGATGGGGAGCGCCGATTTCCAAGTTGTGTCATCATACTCGGCCGCTTCCCAGCCCCAGGGGTAGCGGGAAGCGTCCAGGCGCTCGCCCGGACCCACAGCCGAGTAAAACGGGACTTTCTTGCGGTCGAGAGGAATCATCTCGATGGCGCGGCTGGCGAAGACCTTCCAGCTGGCGTCCGAGTTTGCGACCGCTGCCGGGGCGTCGTCACCTTGGAGGATGAACCCGGTTTCGTTGGTCATCTGCGCCACGGGGGCGAGTTCGGCGAAGTTCCAAACTACGGCGGCGAGCACGTTTTTCCCGGCACGCAAGTGCGGGGCAATGTCCAAGGTCTCGAAACGCCAGTGGTCTAGGTCGCCACGCGCGGGGCCAGTCAGGACACGCGTGCCGTTCACCAAAAGCTCGTAGCGGTTGTCCCCGCTGACGTGAATTACAAACCGCTCGGGCACCTTGTCCAGCGAAAAAGTCTTGCGGAAATGGAACACGCCGAATTCTCGGCGCGGGCCGCCGGGATGCGAGATCCACTGTGCCGTCCAGCGTTGGCGGAGCAACGCCGGGTTGATGTTTTGAGGGCGGGCGGGAGCAGAAGGCAGGATAGCAAGCGCAAAGAGAATCACCGTGATCTGCCTGGGGAGAGTAAGACGCATGGCTCAACTTCCTCCTTCGCTAAGCATTCACTTCTTGAGGCGGGCTTACCGCGTCTCTTTATGGGGAGTCCGCGGCACGCAGTTCAGCGTGAAGGTGGCTTTGTCAGAACGCGCCGTGTACGGCCACAGAATGCGCAATCGCCCATAGCCGTTGTAATGGAACGGAGCGCTGCTGCTGCCCAACGTCCAGCCATCGCGGACGGTGTGTGCCGACGGGCTGGTGAAAACAGTAGTGACCGGGGTTCTACGTTTGCCGTCACTGTGCAGCCATTGGTATTTCACGCGGCCCGGGCGGTCCACCGTGATGACCCCCGTGAACTTGAACGTCTTTGGGCAGGGGCCCTCATACTGAGGTGGATCGGCTTGAGCGGTCACACCTGTGACGTGCGCGGCTTTCTGCGCGGAAGCAGGCCACACGCCGAGCGCAACAAGCAGTGCGAGGATTGCGGTGTATGCAAAGACGTTTCTGGCCATGATTGTTCCTCCTCGCTTACCCTCAAGACAGCTCGGGACCGTAGGGCATTGTTGCTCGCACGCGTTTGAGGGTTGCCGTGCCCAGTATATGAGTTTTCTGAAGCCTGTCAATCAGAGCGTGTTCGTGACAGGAGGGCAAGGAGACAGAACGGGGTAGCCGCTAAGACGTTTTATTCTGTCCAGGATGTCATTCCTCTGCCGCACCGCAGAAGGTAGTGGATTTCTGCTCGGACCACGCTCATGCGGGTGGCTAAACCATTGCTTACGAGGTGCCCCTGGATGTGCTGCCACTGCTCGTGCCCCGCGGTGCCAGCCTGCCGTTTCAAGATCCGCTCTTGACGTTTGTTGGCCACCCCTATCCTGGGGGCTGGCCTGGCGCATCTGTCCTTCGTCTCGTGCCGAGTGACTCTGGGGACGGGCGCGCGAAGAGAACCGGCGGCTGGAGGCCTTGCCGAACAAGCCTGCTGGCCTCCACGTCCTGCCGGAAGCGGGATACTTGACGCTGCCATCCCCGCGACGCATCATGCTGAACTGCGCCTTTTACTCTGGTACGGACTTTCCCTCGCGTCTCATCTCCTCGATTCCCAGGCCGCCAGTACGTGGCTCCCACCAATCCAGAACCTTCTCCGCTGCGATAAACCCCGTAGGCCGATAGAGCCGCAAGGTGAGCCGCAAGGACTTGGATGGAGAGGCCGCCCATTTCTCCTCCATTGACTGGGGCTGGCCGATCTCGGCCCATTCTGCTGCACCGCCCACTAGCACGTTGTTATCGTTGTCCCGCAGTTCCCATTTCGCACCGTAGTTGCGCAGGGGGTACGACGGGATCTCCTCCGGCCCGTGCCGCGCGATGCTCGCGTGGAATCCGACCGGTCGCCGGTCCTGGTTGTATACCCATTCGAGGCGGAGGCGCGCGGGACTATTCAGTTCCTGCCACACCTTGTACGATGGCCGGCGCTGGCGGTTCTCGTCCACCACGCCGTGGTCTACGTATCCCGCGGTCTGGCCGGGCCAGAGGTTGCGGTGCGACCGGTAATCCTGGTAGCACCACATGATGACGCCGGCAATCCAGTCCTGTTTGCCAATCATCTCCAGTTGCTCGCGAAAGATGCGCGAACGCAGTTTGTCGCCGGCTTTTGTGTCCGGGGCAAAGATGCCCACCGCCCCAAGCTCCGAAATAATCACCATCTTGTCGGGATAGTTGCGTTTGATCTGTTCCATGACCGTCGGCAGTAGCTCCGCCGGCCCATGCCAGCTTCCGAAGTACTCGTTCCACATGATGAAGTCGGCAAGGCTGGCGGCGTTGTGGGCGGGCTTTTCGACGAAGGCGATGCGGTCGTCGGCGTAGCTGACGTACCGGTCGGGGTCGAGCTGCTTGATGAAGTCGTACATGGTCTTGAAATAGGCGCGTCCGCCGGGAGTGTCGGTGGCGCTCTCGTTGCACACGCTCCAGGCAAAGATGCTCGGGTGGTTGTAAGCCTGCTCGATCATTTCCCGCATCATCTGTTGGGCGAGCTGGATGACTTTGGGGTCCACCATCTGCGGCTCGCTGAACTGCCACATGGGGATTTCAGGGATCAGCAAGATGCCGTTGTGGTCGCAGTAGTCGAGGATGTATGGGTGCTGGGGGTAATGAACCGGCCGCGTCAACGTCATGTGGAGTTCCTTCATATCGTCGTAGTCGCGACGCATGGTTCCGGTGGTTTCCGCCAATCCTTCCCAGGGTGACTCCTCGTGGCGGGTCATGCCGGTCAGGCGCACCGGCTCGCCGTTCAGGTAGAGGCGCCGGTCACGGATCTCGATGGTGCGCGCGCCGAAACTGTCGCTGAGGGAATCAAGCTGGTTGCCGCGCGCGTCGCGCAGTTCGACTTCCAGGCAATAGACCTTCGGGTCGTCGAAGTACCAGAGCTTGACGGGATCAACACGCAATGTGACGGCGACCTCCTGCGCCCCAGGCTTGAGGGTCAGTGCTTGCTCGGCCGTGGCCGCTGGGGAGCCTCTTTCGGGCGGCCAAGCCTTCACCACGAGCTGCGCCGGCAGCGGCTTCTTGGCGAAGCTCTCCAGGAACACACGGTCCGTGACGCTAGCTGAGTTCCCTTCGACCTTGACCCGAATCTGCTGGCGGCGAACCAAAGCGGACTCGTTTACGGTGAGCCAGACATCCCGCACGATGCCTCCATAGTGCCACCAGTCGTACCAGATGTTGCTGTCGGCGCGCAGTTTCATTGCCCAGCCGGGGATTGATTGCAGAGTAGGCTGGTTGTTGACCTCCACCGCCAGGAAATTGACAAGTCTCAGGTGCGGAGTGACGTCGAAGAAGTACGCGGTGTGCCCGCCCTCGTGGCCGCCCACTTCGACCCCGTTCAACCAGACGCGGGATTTATAGAAGGTCGCGCCGAAATGAATCTCGACGTGCTTACCGCGCAGTTCATCGGGGACTGTGAAGGTCTTGAAGTACCACGCTGTGCCTTCAAAGTCCTCGTATTTGCCGATGTTCCACGTGTGCGGCACCCGGACGGTCTCCGTGCCGGCGGGCCACTGATTCGACCAACTCTGCTCCTGGCCTTGCTGCGCGACGTCGATCTTGAATTGCCATTCGCCGTTCAAGTCGATGCGCGTCGCGCCAGAGATCGGCAAGACGCTGAGCATGAGATACCCTGCGGCAAGGGACGTCGCGATGCGACCGAACCTCCATGACGGCTTCGAGTGCACGAATCACCCCTTTCTGCCAGACGAGGCCTCCAGACCTTGCACCCTGTCGGCCCATAGCTCGTTCCGTATCCTTAACCTGCCGGAATCGAAGCACCACAGGAGGTATCTAGCGCAAGGTGGCCATCTTAGTCGCGAGAGCAGGCAGGCGCAAGAACCAATGCTGATAAATGGGCAAGTCGCGGAGCGGAACTGGCTGGGAGGCAGGGATTCGAACCCCGATACGCAGATCCAGAGTCTGCAGTCCTACCGTTAGACGACCTCCCAGTGAAGAGGCCCTTCTAGAAGTAACTGCGCGCGGCGTTAGTTGTCAAGCTCTCGTTTGACCGGCAGGATCAGAGAAGAGGACGCAAACGCAGGGCGGCCGTGGGAGTCTTAGAAGAGCCGGAAGCTGACCTCCACCATGACCCGCACGGGCACTGGGATGCCGTTGCGCGTGCCGGGCTTGAATTTCCAGGTGTGAATCGTCTCCAGCGCTTTCTCGTCCAAACCCAATCCCAGAGGTTTCACGACCCGCGCGTCGGCGACGCTGCCCTGAGTATCAACGATAATCAAGAGCACCACCGTGCCCTGATACTTGGCCTTCCGCGCCTCTTCGGAGTAAGGGGGCTCCGGTTTGTAAATGGGAATCGGCGCGGTAACGTTTCCGCCCACACTGTAGGCGCCGCCGCCGAACCCACCGCCTTCCCCGGGGCCAAGGCCGCCACCCCTGCCCGACCCGATGCCGGTTCCCTCACCGCTGCCAATCCCCCCGCCAAATCCCGGCCCGTTCGAGGCTGGCCCCACGACACCCTGGGGGTCTCCCCAAGGGGCGTTCATCGCCATCTGGGGCAGTTTCAGTTCGGGCGGACCCAATAAGGTCGGCTGGACGGGCAGCTTGGGATTAAGGTTCGGGAGCACGGCCATCGGAGGAGAAAGCTGTGTCTTGGCGAACTTGGGAACTGCCCCTTTGGAGGCGGGGGTTGGGGAACGGTCGCCGCCGCCTCCGCCGCCCCCCATCTTCTCGTCGGGCCCGGTAATCTGGCTGAGGTAGGGCGAAATGTCCACTAAGCTGTATGTGGTAGCAGCTTTCGCGGGGGTCAGCATTCGCTCGATCGCAAACGGCAGGACCAGCGCTGCCAAGGCCACCGCATGCACCAGAACGGAGTTGGCCCAGGAGGCTGGCTGCTGCGGGTAGTCCTGCCAGATGTTCGGAACCTCGACCGGCTGAGATGTCAGCGGAAAGGGCGGCGCCTTGGGCTTCTCAAACAGAGCCCGGAGCTGGTTTGGAAGGTCGCGGTACCAGGGGGGCATTTCGGTCAACGGGAGCCTTGCCTCGCCGCGATAGTATTCCTGCGGCACCGTGATCTTAGGCTCGCGCCATAGGTCACGAATCTGACGGAAGGCAGAAACGAAAACGTTAGGAGTATCGACAAAGGTGAGTTGATAAACCGGCTCGGGCACCTTGGCTTGGCCCGCAGGCGGCTGTTCCAACCCAACTCCGACGTAAAGATTGCTAGATGCCATCTAATAGAATCCCTGGCCGGTTCACACCCCGCCGACGCCCGGCCGGGTCAATCCGCGTCTCCCTTTCCATGATGTCCGCCGGGGCCTGGGAGTTGTCTCCCCACGGAAAATCCTTTTGCGACAACGCAACCAAATTCCGCGGCGTTCTCGAATCACTTTACCACATCCCGCCTGTGGGCCGTGAGGCAAAATCACCTCACATGCCCCGGCAGTCTCCCCACTTTCTTTGACGCGACCGACTCGACGCAGGTTCCGAGAAATTTCCCGGGTTGGCGCCCTTTTTCGTCAACTCGGTTTTGGTTGGCCCGTTTGCACGGGCCGGGGCAGAGGGTCTCGGGGACGTGGCCAACCAGTAGGGACGGGCGGTCTGAAATCCCCTTGGGATTCTTGCCGTTACGGCGCAAGATGTGTTACTTTGCTAATTTCGCGGCCAGCAGCGCTTGCCCGACGGTGGGAGTGAGTGCTGGCCGATGGCGCGATGTTGAAACCCGTGGGCAAGAAAGCTGTAGAAGCGGAAGTGGCTGCCAAGCCGAAAGCTGACCGTGGTGTCCTGGTGCGGCTGTGCGTGGCGGCGTGGCTGATTCCGGGTCTCGGCCACCTGCTTCTAGGCCGCAAATGGCGGGCGCTGATTCTGTTCGCGTCCATCCTCAGCATGTTCCTGCTCGGCCTTGCCATGGAGGGCAAGTTCTTTTCGGTGCATTCCCCTTCGTACCTGCAAGCACTCGGCTTTTTCGGCGAGATGTGCGTGGGTGTGGCCATGCCTGCCGCCCTGTTTTTCGGCTACTCAGGCGGCGATCCGTACTTCGTGAGTTCCGATTTCGGCACCGCCTTTCTGGTGGCCGCCGGGATGCTCAACGTGCTAACGGTCTTGGACGCTTACGACATTGCTTTGGGACGCAGACCCTGAAGACCAGTGATTAGTGACCAGTGACCGGTAAGAGCGAGCAGCGGGCCCCTTGTCACGCGTCACTTCTAACTTCTCACTGCTTTTGCCTATGGCGCTTTCACACTTCTGTGCAATGCTGCTTTTCGCATTTCTGGTCTCCGTGGTTTTCGGGGTCCTCAGCAAAGACACACCCCGCGAACAGCTGATCTATGGTGCCAAGGTCTTTGGCGCTTTCGTCGGCATTGCCCTCCTGCTCGGATGGATCATGTATCCCGTGCCGTGGTGAGTGAGCCATCGGGTAAGGTTGTGGCCGGTTGAACTCACGCCTCCCCACCTGAACGACTTCACTTTGAAGTTGCCGTAGCGCCCTAGGGAGCGGCGGGCTCCTCTAGATTCCGCGGCGCTGATTTTGAGGACATCTTGACTTCGCTCCAGGCGAGCCTTAGAGTAAGCGCCACTCGTAGGTAGTTTCGTCCGCACAGCGGCAGTCCCGCTGAGGGGCACCGCGCCATAGTATTGCGGAGGCCATCGTTATGATTTTGCTGGCGGGAGTGGGGCCCTTTGTTACTTTCCTTGCCATTGCGGCCTTTGGGTTCGTGTTCCTGCTGGCCAGCGCCGTCTTTGGCGATTTGTTCGAGCACGGAGATTTTGATCACGATACGGATGTCCACGGCGGCGGGCCCAGCATTCTGAGCAGCCGCGTCATGAGCGTATTTGTGACAGCCTTCGGAGCTTTTGGCGCCATCGGGATTAATCTCGGTTACGGCGTCGGGCCCAGCACGGCGATGGGCTTCGGAGGCGGATTTGCCTTCGCGGCGGTGATTTACCTCTTCGCGAGCTTCCTGTACAGCCAGCAGGCCACGAGCCATGTCCGAGTGAGTGACTTGGTGGGGTGCACGGGTGAGGTCAGTGTAGCCATTCCCAAGGGCGGCTTGGGACAAGTCCGCTGCACGCTGGGTGATACGGTCGTCGAAAAAGTCGCCCGCGCCAAGGACAACGAGGAAATTCCGGCGAACACCCTGGTGAAGATCGAAGAGATTGTCGGCGAGACCGTGCTCGTCCGGCGGGCCGAATGATTCTACTGTAGCCTTGGCTGCGCTTGCGCGGGGAGTCGCGACATGCGGGCGCGGCTGACTGACAGGAGGAAGCATGCCATTTCAACCGTTCGTCATCTTCCTTGCCGTAATTGCGGCTATTGCGCTGCTCATTGCGCTGTCACGCTTCAGCAAGAACTACATCAAGGTGGCGCCCAACGCCGTAGCCATCATCAGTGGCCGCAAGCACCGGCAGCCGGACGGCAGTGTAAAGGGCTACCGCATGGTGGTGGGAGGCGCAGCCTTCAAATGGCCGCTGCTCGAACAGGTTGATTACCTCCGGCTGAACGTTTTCACTATCCCGCTCGAAATCAAACGGGCCTATACGCTGAAGGGCGTTCCCATCTCAGTGAAAGCGGTGGCCAACGTCAAGATCAAGGGCGACAACATATCCTTGTCCGCGGCCGCCGAACGCTTCCTCGGCATGCCCCCCGAGCAGATCCAGCGCGTCATCTTCCAGACCCTGGAAGGCCACCTGCGGTCCATCCTCGGCACCTTGACCGTGGAGGAAGTCAACAGCGACCGCGCCAGCTTCGCGCAGAAGCTGACCTCGGAGGCCGCCCTGGACTTGGAGCGGATGGGCATCGGCGTGGACGTGCTCACCGTTCAGGAAATCAGCGACGAGGAAGGCTACCTCGATGCCCTCGGCAAGAAGCGGACGGCGGAAGTGAAGCGTGACGGAACCATCGGCGAAGCCGAGGCGACGCGTGACGCCAAGATCAAATCGGCCCTGGCCATGCAGGAAGGGGAGAAGGCCAAATTCGACGCCGATGCCAATATCGCTGCGGCCCAGCGTGACTTCCAGGTAAAGCAGGCCCAATACCAGGCCGAGGTCGAGACCGAGAAGGCCACGGCAGCCCAGGCGGGCCCGCTTTCGGAAGCGAAAGCAAAACAGGCCGTCGTGGCCGAGGAAGTGCGGATCGACAAGGCACGAACCCAGGAACAGATCTCCGTCCAGGAGCAGGAAATCCAGCGCAAGCAGAAGGAATTGGAAGCCACCGTCGTGCGGCCGGCGGAGGCCGAGCGGCAAGCCGCCATTCTCCGCGCCGAGGCGAAAAAGCAAGCGGCTATCCTGGAAGCCGAAGGTCAGAAATCGGCCCAGATCGCCCTGGCCGACGCCCAGCAGACGAAGCTGCGGCAAGAGGGCTTGGGCCGCGCTGCTGCGGTGGAGGCCGAAGGTCGCGCCGAGGCGGCCAAGATCGAAGCCGTGGGCTTGGCGCAGGCGCGCGCCATCGAGGCCCAAGGTGTCGCCGAAGCGCAGGCTATCCTGAAGAAAGCTGAAGCCTGGCAGCAGTTCAATGACGCGGCCAAACTCCAAACCATCTTGGAGAAGCTCCCGAGTGTTTTGCAGGCTTCGGCGGGAATCTTCGGAGCCGTGGCGGCGCCGCTGGGTAACATTGACAAGGTTGTGGTCATCGAGCAAGGCGGCGCTGGAGACGGCGGCGGAACCGGCGGCATCGGACGCATCGCCCGCACGGGCCCGGCGCTGGTCTTCAGTCTGCTCCAGCAATTGCAGGCGCTGGGGCTGGATATTCCCACCGTCCTTTCGCAGCTCAGCGGTGATGGCGGGAAGCTGCCCGCGGCGCCAAAGCCGGCCTCCGAAGCTCCGGCAGCGAAAGCCCCTGCCAGCGGGGCCGAGAGCAAGGCGAAGTAGCCGCTAGCTAGAAGTCAGAAGGCAGAACGTTGGACTGTGAACGTTAAGCAGTAGAAACTGAAGGCTGACTGCTGACCGCTGAGGACTGATGTCATCCTATCAAGCCTCTTCTAAGCTGAACCGCGCCGAGACCGACGTTCTCGTTGTCCATTGCAGCGACCACCGCTTCCAGGCCGGATTCTATGAGTTCCTGAACCTGAGCCTGAACCTAGACGAAAACTACGACCTCCTGGTCATTCCCGGGGGGCCACAGTGCCTGACGCTGGTCGAATACCTGCCGAAATTCTCCTGGGCCAGTTGGAAGTGGTTCCGGTTTCTGGTGGAAAAGCATGAACTCAAGCGCTTGATTCTGATCGCCCACGAGGACTGCGGCTGGTACAAAGAACTGCCTTTTCATCTGCACGAGTCATCCGAGCCGCGCCCCCGTCAGGAAGAAGACCTGCGGCGCGTGAAGCGGGCGCTCGCCAAGGATTTCCCGGAACTGCACGTCGAGCTGTATTATGCCGGCTGGGACGCGAACGACCGAGTCACCGTCGAGGCCCTGTCAGCCTGATGCCTACCATTCTCCAGATTGCCTATAACGGCGCCATGGTCCTGCTGATGGGGCTTCTTATCGGGCTCGAGCGGGAGCACTCTCAGCCTGAGGACGAGCCGCTGTTCGCTGGCGTGCGGACGTTCCCTCTCATCACCCTGATTGGGTTTATGTCCGGCCTGGTGGCGAGGGTCGGGTCGGTGTGGGTGTTGCCCGTGGCGCTGGCCGGGGTGGGCGCCATGGCGGTGGCGTCCTACACGGTCAAGGCCCGCGGCCCGCACCGGGGCGCGACCACCGAGTTCGTGGCGCTTCTGGCCTTTGTCCTGGGGGCGCTCACGGCGTTTGAGTACTTGATTCCCGCCGCCATCTTCGCCGTCGTGACCACGCTCATCCTCTCCATGAAGGCGCCGCTGCACCAGTTGGCGGAGCGAATCCAGAAAGACGAACTCTTCGCTATTTTGAAATTCGGGATTGTCACCGTTATTGTGCTGCCTCTGCTGCCCAACCGCGCCTTCGGGCCGTTCGAGGTTCTTAACCCCCGCCTGATATGGTGGCTGGTGGTCCTGATTTCGGCTATCAGCATGGTGGGTTATGTCTTGATGCGTTTCTGGGGGGCGCGGCAGGGAATCGCGGTGACGGGGTTCCTGGGCGGGCTGGCCTCCAGCACGGCTGCGACCTTTGGCTTGGCGCGGAAAGCCCGCGACGCCGAGGCTTCCACGGCGCACTATTTCGCTCTCGGGATCGTCATTGCTTCGACCATTATGTTCGCGCGCGTGCTGTTCCTGGCCTCGTTGATCTACCCGGCGCTGGGTTGGTCGCTGGCGTTGCCTATCGCTGTTCCGGCGATACTGGGCGTCGTCCTGGGCCTCGTTTTGTGGAGGAAGAAGGAGAGCAAGACGGAGGCAAAGCTCGAGGTGAAAAACCCGATGGAGCTTGGCCAGGCGCTCCAGTTCGGCCTGCTATTTGCCGTGGTGCTCTTTGGGGCGAGAGCAGCGCACTTCTACTTTGGCTCGGCGGGCGTCTATGTGGCGAGCGCGTTGGCAGGGCTGACCGACGTGGACGCCATCACGGTCTCTGCCGCGCGCTTGGCCATGGACCATGTTCTCTCTCCTAGCACAGCCAACGCCGCAATCCTCCTGGCCTGCGCCGCCAACACCCTGGTGAAAGGGGGCATCGCCCTGGTGATTGGCGGCCGGCCTCTTCGGCCCATCATCGGCCCCATTTTCCTCGCCCTTTTCCTGGTTTCCCTGGCGGCGTGCCTGGTGGTTGCTATGCTGTAGGTACCTTCCGCGGCTGCGCGTTTAAGCGCTGGATGGTCCACGGCGGGCGTGGGCAGGCCAGTCGCGCGCGGATCTCGTCGGCGGGAGAGATCGGTGGTGTCGGGCATTGTTTCGAAGTCGTTTCGCAGCGTCCTGAGTATCAGCCAGATGCGGGGGGCCCGTTGCGGACTGGCAGGCATCGGTTGGGAAATCCGCGAGAGCCGCTGCGCCGGAGACTGGTTGCAGGGTTTGACGCTGAGTTGCGGACAACCGCGTATGCTTCATCCGTTGGGTGGAGGACGCTCGAAAGCCTGTACGGAGAGAGGAAGCAATCAAGGGGCTTCCAGCTTCTATGGAAATCTCCAGCACATGGCAGGTCACCTTTCAGACGCCCAAGTTGCCGACGTCAGTCAAACAGATGACGGAACTGTACTCCGGGACTGGTCTGCGGCTTTCCACAAGGCGGGGTACTCGCGCCTGCAGGTTCGAAGCTGACTAAAATGGAGTGAAGCGCCACGGCAGCGGTCAGCCGAAACGGGCAGGGCTTGTTATCTAGTTCTGATCTTGAATCAGCAATTGGGTCTCTCCCTATGTCTCGTCACTTTGGCAAGGCACATTCCTGGCTTCTGGTCCTTCTGGTCGGGGCGGCCCTGGGCAAGGCTCAGACGGACACCCTCACCCCCGCGATCAAGATTCCGCGCGTCAGCCGCGCGCCGAAGCTGGAGGATTTTCTCAACGGCACGCGGCGCGAGGCGGAACTGGTGGTCACCGACTTCCGCCAGTTTGATCCTGGGGATGGGGATCCGGTCAGCCAACCCACTACCGCGTACCTGTCTTACGACGACAAGAACCTGTACGTGGTTTTCGTCTGCCAAGATGACCCAGCAAAAATTCGCTCGCGGGTTAGCCGACGCGACGACCTGTCGAACGACGATCGAGTGACCATCAACATCGATACCTTTAACGACCATCGCCGGACGTACTTCTTTGACGCCAATCTCTATGGCGTTCAAATGGACGGCATCACCACCGACGGCGTGGACGACTTCAGCTTCGACACGCTCTGGTATTCCGAAGGACGGCTGCTGCCGGACGGCTACATCGTTTACGAAGCCATTCCATTCCGGAGTTTGCGATTCCCGAATACTGAAAACCAGACGTGGGGAGTGCTGCTGGCTCGGTTCATTGGGCGGAACAACGAATGGTCTTTCTGGCCCTATGTTACGCGCCGCCTGCTGCCGAGTTGGGCTGGACAGTTCGGGCACCTCGAAGGCCTGAAGAACGTTTCGCCCGGTCGTAACCTGCAATTCATCCCCTACGGGATGTTCTCAACTTCGCGCTTCCTCGATACGCTGGCGGCGGGCATTCCAGGCATTCGCACCGAGAGCGACGGGCGCGTGGGCCTCGACGCCAAAGCGGTGTTGAAAGATGCCTTCACGGTTGACGTGGCCCTCAACCCCGACTTCAGCCAGGTTGAGTCGGATGAACCGCAAGTAACCGTGAACCAGCGCTACGAGGTTTACTTCCCGGAGAAGCGCCCTCTCTTCATCGAGAACGCCGGGTTTTTCACCACGCCGGAACAACTCTTTTTCTCGCGCCGCGTCGTTGATCCGCAGTTCGGCGCCCGGCTGACGGGCAAGTACGGCCGCTGGGCAGTGGGAGCGCTGGCGGCGGACGACCGTGCTCCAGGAAAACTGCTGTCGCCGGAAAGCAAGGACTTCGGGCGGCGCGCCGCCGATGGTGTGCTGCGTGTGCAACGTGAGTTCGGCTCGGATTCGCACCTCGGGATGTTTGCCTCCAGTTCTGACTTTGCTGGAAGTTCCAACCGGGTCTACGCCCTCGACATCCACGTAAAGCTGCGGCCCAACTGGTATGTGGCGGCCCAGGCCATCGGTAGCAATACGTGGCAGCTCGATGGGCAGCGCTTCACGGGCCCGGCGTACGTCGCGGAATTGACCCACATGAATCGCAAAGTGACGTACCAGGCGCGCTACACCGACCGCAGCCCTGGATTCCGCGCCGATCTGGGCTTCATCCAGCGCGTGGACATTCGCGAGATGGAACACGAGTTCAGCTACCGCTGGCGGCCGGAACACAGGCGCGTCGTGAGTTTTGGGCCGCAAGTGAACGCCATGATGAACTGGAATCGCGCCGGGAAACTGCAGGACTGGGAAGTGGAGCCGGAATTCGTGGTCGAGCTCACGCGCCTCACGACGCTCGGTGTGGAGCACTCGGAGTCTTATGAACTCTTTGCGAACCTCGATTTTCGCAAACGCCACACACGCGCGTACTTCAATTCGGAATGGACAAAGTGGTTCGCGGTGACTTCCTCGTTCAGCCAAGGCGCCGGCGTCAACTACTATCCGGCGCAGGGCGTGAAACCGTTCCTGGCAACGGCTTCGGCAGGCAACTTGGAATTGACTCTGCGGCCCAATCCGCAGACGAGGTTCGATCAGACCTACCTTTACAGCCGGCTCGCCACGATGGCTGGCGGCGCGCCGGAAGGTGTCGCGGGCCAGCCGGTTTTGTTTTCCAATCATATCCTGCGCTCGAAGGTGAACTATCAATTCACCCGCGAACTTTCGTTGCGGCTTATTCTCGACTACAACGCCGTGCTGCCCAACAACTCTCTGGTCTCGACCGAGCGGAGCAAGCGGTTCGGCGGAGACTTGCTGTTTACCTACCTGCTCCACCCCGGCACAGCACTCTACGTGGGGTATACCGACACGTACGAGAACCTGCTGCTCAGCCCCGCCACGCCGCCGTATCTCTTTCGCCGCGACTGGCCGGGAACCTCAGTGGGAAGGCAGTTCTTTGTGAAAGTGAGCTACATGTTTAGGATGTAGGAGAACAGCAGGCACTCAGCAGTGAGCAGGCGACAGCAGGTACTGGTGGGGCCAAGTCATCCGCGTGAGCACCGAGACCGTGACAATGGTTAGCTCACCACCGGCATGGGGGAGCAGCCATTTCCAAAGGAGTAGGGGTGTCAAGCGGTTTGTGGCGACACTGATTCTGGGGCGCAGGCAGCGCAAGCTGACTGCGCGTTTTTTCTCCTCCGCAAAGCCCCGGCGTCGCTGCGCCTGGTCTCGGCATGCGACAAGTTGCAGAAGGCGCGGCCCATCCCTGCTGACTATGGGGTGTGGGGAGACTCACTGTGGCGGCGGTTTAGCGGAGGGAAGAACGGAACCCTGTGGTACTACCGTGCGCTCGTCCAGGCATTCCGCGAGGCGGGTGCCAACCCCCTCATCGAGGAATTGGACCGCGTCGTCTCCGAGATTGAACGCTTGGGTCCGCTCAGTAAGTCTGATTGGCAATCCAGGACACACCCTCACTTGCATCCCCGCCAAATCAGGAAGGCAATCGGTCACCGGGCGTCGGCTGTCACCCCTGGCCAGTCGTCGGTGCGGAAGGGCGAGGCGGGCAGACCAGCGCGGTTGTAGAGGCTGCACTCCGGATAATCTGCCCAGGCGTAGCGAACCGCCACGGGGCGCGGCGCGTTTTCGCTGCGGACTACCACCGTTTCGCCGTCAATCTTCGCCTCGGCGGAGACGAACTTACGATCTTCGCCGGCGATTTCGAAGCCCTTCAGCGCTCTCCCGCCTTTGGCAACAAGCCCTCCGGCTACGTGCTTGAACCGCAAACGGATCTTGTTGCCCTCGACGCTCATCGACTGGTAGATCGGCCCTGAATAGACGACCTCCTTCGCGTAGGCAATCGCTTCAGCAGCCAAGGCCAGGCGACGCCCCACTTCCTGCTTGTTCTTCGGATGGATGTCGTAGGGGTCGCCGATGTCCGCCGCCACAGCCGCGCCGGTCTTGGGGAGCGACAAGGTCATGAGTTGCGCCTCGCGCAGTTCGGCCCACGACGTCTTGGGCAACGACTCCAGCACGAAGCCGGCGAGTTGGACAAACAGGAAGGGGAAATCACCCTGGCCCCAGGCGCGTCGCCAATCCTGAATCATGGCCGGGAACAGCTTTCGATACTGGTGGGCCCGATCGGCATTCGATTCGCCCTGGTACCAGATGGCGCCGCGGATTCCGTAGGGAACCAACGGCGCGATCATTCCGTTGTAGAGCCCGGCAGCGCGCCATGAACTGCTGCGGGGATCTGCCGGGAACTGTGGCGGTAGTGGCGCGGGCTTACCTTCAGCGTCGGCCTTCAGCGAAGCTTGATACCATTCGTCCAAGTGCTGCCGGAACTTCTCCAGGGACGCCGGATAGTCAGCCAGTTTCTGCTCCCAGTCCTTCACGATCGAGGCAAGCGCTGCCTCGGCTGCGAGCGCTGCCGCACTCGTCCACGCCTCCGCGGGTGTGCCGCCCCACGAGCTGTGGATCAAGCCAACCGGAACACCCAGCGTCTTGTGGAGTTCCCTGGCAAAAAAATACCCGACGGCCGTGAACTGGCCGGCGGTTTGCGGGCTGGCTGAGACCCACTGACCTTGGGTATCCTGCTGCGGCTGAGCGGCGACCGCCTTCTTGACGGTGAACTGGCGGATCATCGGGTAGTTTGCGGCGGCGATTTCCTGCTCGGCGTTCAAGACCCCTCCCCAGGCACGCGGACTGTTCCCGACAGCCATTTCCATGTTCGACTGGCCCGAGCAAATCCAGACTTCACCAACGAGCACGTTGCGGAGCGTGATCGTATTCTTCCCGGCGACGGTGATTTCGAACGGTCCTCCTGCCGTCAGTGGACCGATCTCGACCTTCCACCGGCCTTGACTGTCGGCACTGCCCGTGACTCTCTGGTCTGCCAGCGTGACCGTCACTTGCTCGCCGGGTTCGGCTGTGCCCCAGAGGGGCACCTTTGCACCACGCTGGAGCACCATGCTATCGCTGAACAACGCCGGCAACCTCACTTCAGCGACGGCTGCTGTCGCCGCAAACAACGACGAAGCCAGCATGAAGATCAGAAACCTGCAAGCGGTCAGGCGCATTTCTTGTCTCTCCTCATTGCTCGTGGAGGGGTTAACTTCGTGCGATTCTCCCAGTCGAGGCGGTGATGTTAGCAATGACGGAGGGCAACAAGCAAGACCCAAAAGGTCGGGATGGGAGGACGCGTCAATCCTGCGTGATGCAAGAGGCTGGAGCCGGCGAAGGGAATCGAACCCCCGACCTACGGTTTACGAAACCGTTGCTCTACCGACTGAGCTACGCCGGCTCACTGAGATGAAAATGCTCACCCAGCAAAGTCAGCGTTACCGCCAAAATCGTGGGTGAGCATTTCGAGAGGAGAATAGAATGGCGGACGCGCCCCGCCAAACTAAACTCGCAGTGAGTCTAGAAAATCGGGGTGCGGATGTCAAGGAAATTCTCAGGATTTTTTCTGCCACCCAAGCCTAGTGTTATCAATAAGTTGCGTGGTTTTCTCGGCCGAAAACCGGGAAAGCCCTGATTCCCCTTGAAGGCCTGCCCATGCTGCCTATAATCAATTGAAAATAAAGCACTTACCCCTAGCTCAAATTGAGCCGGATGATGGTTTCGTGGTTGGGGTCAGCCCACTCCCAGCGCGGGAAGAATCTCCTGATGACTCGCCGGGAGAGAAAGATTAAGACCCCTCCTCCGAGTCCGAAACCGGCAATCATGAAAGAGAGCAGCAAGTTGGCCAGAACCAACTCGACTACTTGGAGCGTGAACGATTTGGCGCCGGGATAGCGCTCATTCCAACTCACGTTCGACGTAATCTGAAACTGGTCCATGAGTTGTTTCGCCGCAGTCGCTGAGCCGGACTTCAGCACCAGGATGACGAAGGACCCGCTGCGTCTTCCATAGATTGATTCCCCGCCACGCTCTTGATTGATTCCCAGGAAACTCTCCATGGCTCCTAGCCGCGCGCGAGCGATTTGGGGCGTGGGGTAATTGATGGCCAAGACTGTGGCGCGCACCCGACCGACCGTGTATTCTGCCACCTGGGCCTCGGCGCCCTGCGTAAACCCTATCAATTCGTTGCGGAACTCCGGCAACACGCGGCGCGCGGCCTCCAATCCGAGCAGGTACTTCTCCGACCTCGGAATCAACCCCGGGGTAGGCAAGGCGGCGGGTATTCGAGCCATGTCCTCGGCGGAGGGCTGGGTACCCCCTATGAGGATTAGGAGCGCGGCGAAGTTACTGTCAGAAATCTGTGAGCCGGCCGCTCGCCCCGCCCGAATGAAGAATCGCCCTCTCGCCATGAGCGCACCTTCGGGTCCCAGCAGGGTGAGCGCCATGCCCTTGGCTGGCTGCATGGCTTCCGTTTGATAGTAGGTGAGCAAACCATAGGCGGCGGAAGGATCCGCCACCTCTTCGATGAGAACCTCGGCGGTTTGGAGGTCCAGGTGATAGGTGCGGTGGACGATTGTCTTCACGCCGTACTCGCGCTCGATGGCGGGGTCGCTCCCCCAGGGACGGATGGCATCCGCACCCAGGGGTTCGGATTTCACCAGATGCCAGTTCGCAGCGGGAACCAGGGGAATGACCGTGTGCTCCTGCGCCCTCCCCACACAGGGAACCACCAGGAGCGCGAACAGGAGTCCGAATTGCCTGGCTAAGGGGCGAGCCATCAGGCATCAGGATATCAGAAATCCGAGAGGGCGGCGGGAGAGGATTGCTTGGCGGACGTTCCCTCACGCGAACTGCTGAGCTGCGCCGGCGGCGCGACCTTGACTCCCCCCAGGCTGCTCACGTAGCGGGCGATACCGCGATAGAGCGCGTCGGCAACTCTGTCGCGATGCTCCGCTCGTTTCAGCAGGCGTTCGTCCTGGGGATTGGTGAGAAAGGATATCTCGGCTAAGACGGACGGCATGTTGGCGCCGATCAACACGACGAACGGGGCCTTCTTAACGCCGCGGTTCTTTTGCTCCCCGCTGAACTTTCTCAGCCGCGAATAGATCTCGCGCTGGATCTGGGTGGCGAAATCCTGCGACTCCTCAATCTTCTCCGTCAGGGCGATCTTCTTGATCAAATCCTGAAGTTGGTGGACGGATTCCTGGGTGGTGGCGTTTTCTCGGGCCGCCACCTCCAGGGCCTCCGGGTTCGAGGTGAAGTTCAGGTAGTAGGTTTCGATTCCCCGCGCCCGCTGGTTGCGGCTGGCGTTGGCGTGAATAGAGATGAAAAGATCGGCGGCCTTTTCGTTGGCGATGGCCGTCCGCTCTTCGAGCGGAATGAAGGTGTCGTCGGCGCGCGTCAGGATGACTTCAGCGTCGGTCTTTGCTTCCAGCAGCTTCTTCAGTCGCAGCGCTACGTCCAGGACCAGGTCCTTCTCGCACAGGCCGGTGGGGCCGATGGTTCCCGTATCGTGGCCGCCGTGGCCCGGGTCGATCACGATGCGCGCGATTTTCAGGCCCAGCGCCCGGGTGAGCGTGCGCGCGCCTGACTCGGTGGGAGCCGGAGGCTGGATCGGGGTTACGCGCTCAGCGGGGCCGACGACTCCGGGCTCCTCCTTCCGTCCTCTCGAGGACGGGAGGGTAGGGAGCTTGACCGAGGCGGTCTCCTTCTGCGCGCTGGGGGCCGCTGCCTTCGCGGCACCGGCCTCGGCGACGGCACCCGCCTCCCCCTTGGTGGGCTTGGCTTCTGCCGTTGCTCCGGAGTCTTCCAGGGGGGCAGGCTTGGAGCTTGGCGGAGCCGGAGTTGGCTTCTTGGCCGCCGCCCGCACCGGTGGGCCGTTGATGTCAATGACCAGACGGAAGGGATTGGGAAGCGTAAAGATGGAATAGTCCTCGATCTTCTCCACATCCAGGACCACGCGCGTGACGGTGGGCAGGTATTGGCCGACGCGGATCTGGTGCAGGAATCCGTCTTCCACGGGGAACGTCTTGCCCACCAGGGCTGAACTCAAGCGCGTGTTGAGCAGGTCCAGAACGATGCGGTCAGGGCTTGGCAAACGGTTGCTTTCGAACTTCGCTTCGCCTTCAACGTTAATCACAATGCGGGAGTAGCTGGGCCCCACCCAGCGGCGAATAGCCGTGACTTCCGGCAACGTGCCCGGTCGAGGCCTCTCGGCCGGAGCCAGCCGGGCTGTCTCGCGTTCCGCCAGCAGCCGGTCGATTTGTTTGACTTTCTCCTGAGCTTCCGCGGCTTTGGAGGAGCGGGGATACTTGGCGAGGAATTCCTGGAAGGCCTGGCGCGCTTCAGCGGGGCTATCGAGGTCGGAGCGGTAGATCTCCCCGATTAGGAACATGGCCTCACGTGACGAGCCGCTATGGGGATACTGAGCGACGAGGTAGCGGTAGGCGTCGATGGCGGCGCGGTAGTACTCGTTGCTTGAAAAGCGCTCCCCCATCTCCGCGTAGAGTTCGGCAATGGACTTGAGTGCCACCGGGGCCTTGCCGTAAGCCGGATCGGCTTGGTGCACGGCGCGGAAGGCCCGAATCGCTTTCTCGTAATCCGACTTCTGCCGCGCCTTCGCGGGCCGGGAGGCCAGCGCCGCCCGCTGGCGGGCGGCGCTCTCGTAAGCGGCGCGCGCCCGTGAGCGCCGCGAGGCAACAGCGGCAGAGGAAGAAACTGCAGAGAAGACCAGCAGGCTGGCTAAGAGGAAGGCGCAACAGATTCGGATATCTCGCTTGGTCAACCTCAACCGTTCAGTCTCCGTAGTCCTCCGGAGATAAGCGGGTCTGGTTAGGACCCGTGGCCGTCGGCGGACGGCATCCCGCTCTAGCTAGAATTCATAGCCATTGGTGAAGTGCACCACACCCTGCGCATCGACGTAACGATAGATGGGAGCTTTAGGTGGCTCCTTTGGCTTTACCTTACTCTCGCCTGTCACCGGAGCGCCGTACACGTCGGCAACTTTCCGCACGTAGTCACGCGTTTCCGGGTAATAGGGGATTCCGCCCTGGCGAAGCACGGAATTCTCCCCCGCGTTGTAGGCCGCCAGCGCCAGCGACAAGTTGCCACCGAAGAGGTCCAGCAAATACTTCAGGTAAGTGACCCCGCCTTCGATATTCTGCTTGGGGTCAAAGGGATTTTCGACGCCGAAGCGCATGGCTGTGGCGGGAATCAACTGCATCAATCCCATGGCGCCTTTGTTGGAGACGGCGTTGGGGTGGTATTCCGATTCGACTTGAATGATGGCGTGGACGAGGCCCGGGTCCACCTGCACGCGGTTGGCCGCCTGCCTGACCAAGCGGTCGATTTCCGCCGGGGGTAACGACGCGGAATCGGCGCGAACGGCCCGGAAGCCGTGGGCTGTTCGGCCGCTACTCGACGGTTCCGGGTCCCCGACGTTGATATAGACCTTGTGCCCCTGCTCGTCTATCACCGCCACGATCTGGTCCGCCAGGGCAGGCCGAACCGTGAGCAGCGTCCAGCCGAGGGCTGACCCGCACGTCAGCGCGATGAGGGCGACTTTGGTGTGCCTATACATCGACCTCCGGCCCCGGCATCCCGGGGTATTGGCCCCATCCCCTCTCGCTCTGTTGTCCCTCGCCCCAATGCCGCCGGGCCAGTTGTCCACACCGGGCATCGCGGCTGGCGCTCGCGCGTGACTTCCCCCCGGCCGGACGGAGTCGTGCAAAACTCGGCTGATTATAACACCAAAATGAAGTCAGGTCGGAAGGAAACGGGCAATAATCGAAAATCGGAAGGCAGACGCCACGCGGTGGACGGGCAAGGCACCCGCCGTGCGGTGTCAGCTGTCCGTGGTCAGTTGCCAGGACCTGTCCTTCTGACTCCTGCTTTTCACCCTTTGCGCTTGGCCTGCTCCGCGACCGCTTTTGCCGCGCGCGCGACTGCCTCGGGGTCGCCCAGGTAGTAATGCCGGAGGGGTTTGAGGTCGTCGTCCAACTCATAGACCAGCGGGATGCCCGTGGGGATATTCAACTCCACGATGTCGTGGTCGGAGATGTTGTCCAGGTATTTCACGAGACCGCGCAAGCTGTTTCCGTGCGCGGCAACAATCACGCGTTTGCCGGAGCGCACGGTCGGGGCAATGGTCTCATGCCAGTAGGGAAGGGTTCGCGCTACGGTGTCCTTCAGGCACTCGGTGAGCGGAACCTCTTCGGGTCGCAGGTCGGCATAGCGGGGGTCGCGGCCGGGGTAGCGGGGGTCGTCGGGAGTCAAGGCGGGCGGCGGGATGTCGTAGCTGCGGCGCCAGATCTTCACCTGCGCCTCGCCGTACTTCTCCGCGGTCTGCGCCTTGTTGAGCCTTTGCAAGGCCCCATAGTGCCGCTCGTTCAGCCGCCAACTGTTGTAAACAGGAATCCACATCAGGTCCATTTCATCCAGGGCGATCCATAGCGTCCGGATGGCGCGCTTCAATACGGAGGTGAAGGCGCGGTCGAAGGTGTAGCCTTCCTTCAGCAGAACCTTCCCCGCCTCATGTGCTTCCTGAACCCCCTTTTCGCTGAGGTCCACGTCCGTCCACCCCGTGAACAGATTCTCCTTGTTCCAGGTGCTCTCGCCGTG
>Ga0315282_10002353_pt1 | contig 34970 bp, 34 predicted proteins | sample YL17G07_20_MG_FD_203693 | JGI IMG/M metagenome (GOLD analysis project Ga0315282, IMG submission 203693) | Sediment microbial communities from Yellowstone Lake, YNP, Wyoming, USA - YL17G07_20 | ecosystem: Environmental > Aquatic > Freshwater > Lake > Sediment | place: USA: Wyoming | collected...
CTCGGACCAGGGTACTTTGGTGTCATAACCTAGCTTGTTTAGTAGGTCGATGATTGGACCCTCGAGTGAGCAATAGGTTACCAATTCATCTCGGATTTCCTCATTGAGTCTATACCCGTAAGTGGACATCATGTGGACCATATCTGTTGGAACGATTTTCTCGCATGTGCGACAGGCCAGTTCCAGGCCTGGCGTGCCAAAGTATCGATTACAGCCCGAACAATGGTAGACGCGCTCCATCTTGCGATAGTCGGTTCCGATCAATTTCAATTCGCGAGAGCATTTCGGACAAACTAGCTTGTCGCCAGCCTTGAAGCTTAGCTCAAAATCAGTGTGGCCGCAGCTGTAGTGCTCGATCATTGTTGCCCGCTCCATCTCTCGATGCTGACAGAACGGGCACGCGTAGTTCACGTAGAAGTTCGAATGCTCACACGTTGGGCAAGTCGGAACCGAATCAAGCCGATACTTCTCAAGGATGTCGTTGTCTTTGAGGTTCTCGAGTAATACGGATGCCTTCGATGCGCTAAGTCCCTCTATCTCGAAGACATAGTCGCCTGCAACTGGGTCACGGTGGGGCCGAAGGTCACCCTTGCCTTTCAATAGACTGTCAACGAGTCGGCGAACATCGTTCCGCCGGTAGAGCGCAATTCGCTTGGCCTTCTTCTCCGATTCCAAAATAGTACACCGAGACACAGACCTGATTCTAGAGCCAAACTCCTTCCCGTATATATGTTGATGCACATGTTGCCGCATACGCACTAACGGTCAGCACGACTACAATCTCGCCGTCTCTCTGATCTTTCCAGAGAGATCTCCGTACCGTTGGACGCGTGCCCAACCTATCTTGCCTCGAAATACGTCCAAGTATGCCTTGAACCTTATGATGTCAAGAACATATCGATACACGAAAGCGTAGACCGGTGTGTATAGGACAAGACGCCAATTCGCACGCTCCAAGTAGACTGCTGTTGCCGAAAGCACGAACTCTATCGCCAAGACCGAAAGCGCCGCCAGGAGAACCCCCAAGAAGAGCTGCTGGTACAAGTATACAAACAGAAGCGTAAGAGTCACCAGTTCAAGCACGGGCACGAAGAACATTGTGAGAATCAGGTACGGGAAGCCTATCAGACTAAGCGCCCCGAACTTCCACCACGAGTGCCGATGCTTCAGGAAGACTTGAAGAGTCCCACCGTACCAACGCACCCGCTGTCGAACGAGACCACGCAAGCTTTCAGGCACCTCTGTGAACGCGACCACAAGCGGATCATACAGTATGTCCTTGGCGGCCTTGCTTAGCTTCATTGTCTGATCCATATCTTCGACAACGGTCGAGGTGTCCAGAGTCCCTACCTCTCCGTAGGTAGACTTGCGAAATGCGCCCGCAGCACCTGGAACTACAATCTCAGAGTCAAGGATGTCGAAAGCACGGCGGCGAAGGTTGATTCCACGTATGTATTCCAGACTCTGAAGATTCGTTAGAACATTCACGTTATTCCCAACCTTCACGTTTCCTGACAGCGCCTTCACTTCCTCATTCTCAAAGTGTGCTGCTATTCGCATGAGGGCATCGCGTTGCAGAGCGGAATCCGCGTCGACTACAACAACTATCTCTGCATGTGTAGCGGCTATCCCTGTGTTGACTGCAACAGCTTTTCCTCCGCTCTCTCGTCGATTGAGTAGTGTCACTTGTCCCGAAGCTGCGTAGGGAGCTGCAACTGCGGCTGTAGCATCGGTGCTCCCATCGTTGACGATCATGATCTCCTTATTGGGATAGCTCTGTTCAAGGAGAGTGGTTATTGCGGTTTCGACCGTCTTCTCCTCATTATGCGCAGGAATGATCACGCAGATGGATGGAAATCTTGAGAGGCGCGTCGGCGCCCGTTCCTTGCGGATCCGGTCATGGTAGAACGCCAGAGGTATGTAACTGAACTCGTTCAGAAAGGTTGAGGCTAATATGACTGTGTAGAAGAGCCATAGAGCAGGGCGTGACGTGAATGCAACGGCTAGGAAGTAGGCGACCGTGGAGACGACTTGGTTTGGTGCAGATGTTGATGAGCCCGCAGCCTCGCCTGACCCTCCGGGTCCAGCGGGAGGCGCAATCGCGAGATAGGGATACAGGAGGATGTACAGGGCAACAAAGACCAATCCCGTGAGGACGAACGAACCCAGTAACATGAAGTAGACGAAGATCGGTTCCCGCCGAGTCTCGCGCCTAAGAGACTGCAAATTCGACAAATTCGTCCCTCTGGAAAGTCCAACAGTAGTGAGCTACGACACGTAAGAATCGATGCCCGCCCAAGCATAATTAGATTTCATGCGAAAGCGTGTACATTCAACAACACCTGTAGGTATCGAAAATGAAAGAAGTTTGAGCGAGCAGGAATTTGGGGCCCTGAAGCAAGCGCTGCGTATGACCAAGGGCAAAAGCGATATTTGATAGGTGCAAGACTCCTCTAGCTATATTGGTGAGTAGTGCGTGTCGGCTATCGCTCGTACACTAACGGGAATCCCAGGTTTAGATGAGATATTGGGCGGAGGGATACCCGCAGGAAGAGTGGTACTGCTGGTGGGAGGGCCAGGGGCAGGGAAGACTATCTTGGCGGCCCAGTTCCTCGTCAACGGCATCGAGAAATACGGTGAGAATTCAGCCTTCGTCAGCCTAGACGAGAGCAAGCAACATTTCTACTCGGAGATGGAGAAGTTCGGTTGGGACATTGCCAAGCTCGAGCAAGAGCGGAAATTCGTGTTTGTCGACGCCTCCCCGATCAGGACTATTCCTGGAGAAGTGAAGATAGGAAAGATGACTATCGGCAAGAAGGATTTCTCACTCCTCAGCCTGATCGAGGGAATCAAGGCTGGAGTCAAGGCAATTGACGCGAAGAGAGTAGTCATCGATCCGATCGCTTCCCTAATCTTCCAGTTCCCCGACGTTGTGCCGAGAAGAAACGCAGTGCTAGACCTAGTCGAGGCGCTCGTTGAAACCGGTGGGACATGCATGCTAACTACGGAGCTGAGAGCGCCTGGACTGGAGAGGACTGTCCAGTTGGAGGAATACTTGGCTCACGGAGTCATTGTCTTGCAGACGGTGCAAGTGGGGAGATCTATTGTTCGCTCATTACAGGTCGAAAAGATGCGTGAGACGGCGATCGACATGCAGCCTCGTCCCTACCGTATCACGCCGTCCGGAATCGAAGTATTCCCGAAGGAGAGCATCTACTGAGAGCACTCGGGGCGCCGCGCCTTCGAATCAGGTTTAGGTTTTCTTTCGCGTGACCGCACCGCGGGCTTTGCGCAGAGTCTCATCATCTTCTTGAACGTCCACCCCAGTCTTCTGTTCAGGTGAACTGATCTTCTGCTCGGCGAGACGCAACTTCTCCTCAAGCTCCTTGTTGCGATTGCGAAGATTGTCCAGTTTCTCAAGCAACTTCTGGTAGCGTTCAACTAGCTCTTGATTCTCAGCTACGAAGCTCTGGAACTCTTTGCGATCAATTGAAATTCGATCCGACATGCCTTGTGCCCTCGGCTGACCTCGTACTGCGGGCGATTCAACATATGACTTGCTACTCTTCACCTAGCCCAAGCAGACTTGGTATGACAAGGCTAACAGCGCTCGCTTGGTGGGAGCCGACTCCTCATAAATACCTTACAGATACATGAATTGGCTCATGGGATTCCAGTCACGGGCGCGGACACCAAGAGACTTTGGCCGACGACCCGGAAAGAGCAAGCCCCAGACCAAGCCTAGAAAGCGACGAACCGGCGCAGAGCACCAACTCGAAGAGGAACGCGTCGTAACCCGCACTGAGGCCGCTGGCAGAACACTCAACGGTCTAGGTCACCTAGGAAGCCAGAGATTCGCCGTTGCTCCATTCCATGAGCACTATGACCGATGGCTGCTCAGCGTTCGAAACGTTCTTTCCGAGTTTGAAGCGAGCTCCGCAGTCACCGTTGATGACCGGTTCAAGGAGGAATGCTCGCGAATACTCTCGGACGTCGAGCTGGCTCTAAATGATAAGCGAGTAAAAGAAGTGTCAAACCATGAGGCAGTTCGCAAAGTCAACCGCAGCCTTCTAGACGCTAGGAGTCTTCTTGCACAGACCGATAGAGAATACGCTGCTAAAATGAACGAGATTGCTGGCAAAAAAGAACGCTCAGTCAAACCTGTCGTCACAAATCTCGGAAAACTCCGAGGAGAACTAAACCGAATTATTCACATGAGAGCGGGGTTTCTCAGAGGCATCTCAAAGAAGGCCAAGGCAGAGAAGACGACCGAAGCAAGTCGGAAGCTAGATTCTACAAAGGAGGAACTTGCGAGAATCGAACAATCCTTTGTTTCCGAGCAGAAGAAGCTGAGAAGCGAATATGAGCGAAGAAGGCAGCAGATCCTAGAACAGATCGCGAAATATCAGAGAGAGATCGAGAGCCTTGATGCCGGGATGCAAGTCGACGATTCCCTAGATGCGCGGCACGCAGCATGCGATGAACTAGTCAGCGCTGTGAACTCACTTCTCCAGAGGACACAGTCAACGCCGGAGACTGTGAGCAAGTCCTGATGATTCCTTGCCAAGGCAAGAATCATCTACGGTGACTTGATATAGTTTCTATTAATAGTCGCCTCTGAAGAGGCAACAGAAAATGCCGTACTGTCCCAAATGTGGTAAAGAAGTACCAAGTGATGCAAAATTCTGTACGAACTGCGGCGCCGTGTTAGAAATGGCGACGTCCACTACGCCTCCGCCGGCACCGTCAGGATATGCTCCACCCAGCGCTTTGGCTGATCTGGGATCACGCATAGTCGCAGGCATCATAGACTACATAATAGTCGGCATTGTGGCAGGCATACTTTCCATCTTCTTACTCGCACCGTGGGTTATGACTGGACCTACAATGATGGGAATGTTCTGGTCAGGTTGGATCGGTGGAATGTGGGGAATAATGGGAGTCATGTGGCTTCTCTGGCTCATCTACTTCACCTACTTTGAAGGGACATCCGGCCAGACAATAGGCAAGAAGTTCACCCACATCAAAGTGATTAAGGAAAGCGGTGCAAGATGCGACATCGGCTCTGCCCTAATCAGGAACATACTCAGGATAGTCGACCATCTGCCGTTCCTCTACATACTCGGAATCATCCTCATAGCGGCCACTGAGAAGAGACAACGCCTGGGCGACATGCTCGCAAGAACGATCGTCGTCAAAGCATAGGACGAACTGGCTAGCTCAAGTCCGAACCTTGGATCTGGCCTTCAGTGGGAAGATTGTGAACACCGAGAGCCTGATCCCTTCCCTACCCTTTTTTACGCTAGAACCCCATACGTGACGGACTGCAGATCAGAACAGGGCGGAGCATTGGATCTCATGCAGGACAGCAAGGGCGAGCAAATCTACAGGCCTCGACTTGGGCGATGCCAGAGGCTGATGTCGGAGAAAGAAATTGACGTACTATTCCTCGCGCCAGGCCCGAATATGTATTACCTCAGCGGATTCTTGGAGGAACCTAGCGAACGCCTCCTTTCGCTGATTGTTCCTCAATCAGACGACCCGTTGTTCATTGTTCCTGAACTGTATGAGCAACAGGTTAGAGCGTCCAGCTCGGTCGAAAAGCTCGTATCTTGGAAAGACTCTCAGAATCCGAACACCGTGCTATCAGCTACAATGAGAAAAGTGCTCTCGAAACGTCCAACAATTGCCGTTGACAGTCGAATGTGGTCCCGCTTCCTCCTGATGCTTCTTGCAGTCGCGCCTGATGCACGATATCTCGACGCAGCCTTGGTCATGAACCTGCTACGAAATAAGAAGACACCTGAAGAGATTGCATTGATGTCAAAGTCAGCTGAGATCGCGGACACCACGTTCACTGAGACAATCAAAGATTGCAGGGAAGGAATGACTGAGCATCAAGTAGCTGCAAAGATCGTGAGTGAGCTGAGAAGATTGGGTGCCGATGGTGTGGCCTTCGAGCCCATAACGGGCTCGGGACCGAACGCGGCGCTTCCTCACTACAGGTCAGGCGACCGGAAACTGCAACGGGGAGATCTAGTAGTTCTCGATTATGGATGCCTCTATCGCGGATACAATTCCGATATCACGCGAACAATAGCCGTCGGGAGCTGTGACGATGAAAGAAGAAAGGTCTACTCGGTAGTCCGTTCCGCTCAGGAGAAGGCCTACCAGACAGCAGTCGAAGGGGTTGAGGCTCAAACCGTCGATAAGACAGCACGAGAGATCATTGAGGCCGCAGGCTATGGTCAGTTCTTCGTTCACCGGACAGGACACGGAATCGGACTGGAGGTCCACGAAGATCCATACATAGTGGCTGGTAACTCGATGAAGCTTGAAGACGGGATGGCCTTCAGTATTGAACCAGGCATATACATCCCCGGACAATTTGGGGTTCGGATCGAAGACATAGTCGTAGTTCAAGCGGGGAAAGCACAAAGACTGAACAAGTGCACTCGCGAGCTAGTCACTGTCTAGTGGGCTCTTGGTCACCCTGATCTCCCCGCTCAACCTCGCGGACAATCATTTCTGTAAGCTTCAGGCCAGCTTCTCGGACAGGCTTGCTTAGGTGCTCTCCAAATGTATCTGTCGGATGGATGTCAACCGTGAAGATACGGATCTTTCTTGGTATTCTGTCAGGCTGGAGGCGGCTGTAGAGTTCAAGCGCAGTGGCGAAGTTCGCGCCGTGTGGAGATGACGCATGCAAGGTGTCCTCAAAGTCAGTGGGGCCGAATTCTCGTATCCGTCCTGTGTCAGTGTCTTCAGCAGCGTATGAATCTACGATTATCACTTCATCGTATCCGAGTATCTCCTCGACGAGCTTGAAACCGCTGACGCCAAGTTCCTTAACCTGCAAATCGGTTCGGGATCGAGTCTTGTCCTTCACCATCCTTGCGACGTAGATGCCTACGCCGTCGTCTCCCATGATCGTATTACCTATGCCGAGCACGAGCCTCCTCACTTCGATCAGCCCCCACGCTGGCTTCGAGAAGACCTCTAAGTCCCGGAGTTCAGTCAGGCGATGCTCTATGGCCTTCGCAGTCTTCGCAGCAGTGCTCTTTCCCTGCTGTAGATATTGACCTCAAGGGGCATCTGCCCTGGCAGAGTGTGTGTGGCACAACCATAGCATGGATCGTATGCTCTGAAAGCCATCTCCACCATGTTCAGTAGGCCGTCCGAGACCTCGCCTTTCTTGATCAGCCCTTGCGCCGCCTGCTTGATGGACATGCTTATCGCGGCATGATTGTTCGTCGTACCCACGATCAGGTTAACGCTCTTCACAAGTCCCTTCTCATCCGTCTTGTAGTGATGTGTCAATGTTCCACGCGGAGCCTCCACGATGCCCACGCCTTCGTCAGGGGTCCCAGTGGGAATCGTGCGGACGTTCTGGCTTGTAATCTCAGGATCCCGGCTCAGTTCATGCATTCGCTCGGCAGCGTAGAGAAGTTCTATCAGACGAGCCCAGTGCGTCACGAGCGTTGAGTGAATAGGTTTGCGGCCCAGAGTTTCATACATTCTCTTGTATTCGGCCTGCGCGAGAGGTGTAGCCATCCCTTCGGCCACGTTGAGTCGTGCAAGCGGAGTCGCTCTGTATACGCCGCTGTCCTTTCCGCCGACGAGTCCCTTCCATCCGACTTTCTTCAGGTATGGAAACTTCAGGTATGTCCACGGCTCGACATGCTCGGCGAGATGCTGCTGATATTCAGCGGCACTGTATCTTGCGAATTCGTTTCCTTCAGGGTCAACGACTCTAACCTTGCCGTCATAGAAGTTGACACGGTTCTGGTCGTCAACGAGGCCCATATAGTAGGTCGGGGTTGTGTAGAAGTCGCTCTTTATCAGATTCACATACTCCCTGTTCGATAGCACAACGTCATCAAAGAGCTTCAAAGTGAACCTCGCGAACTCGATCTCCGATTTCGCGATCTCCTCGATCTTCGCCCTCTGCTCTTCAGTGATAGGTCTGCTAACCCCGCCAGGTACACCAAATGTCGGATGAATCCTCCTTCCTCCGATCATGCCAACAACATCAAGCGCGTCCGAACGATGCTTAATCACCGAAGAACCAACGTCAAGACCGACCTTGTTTATCACACCGAGTATGTTGCGTTCTGCCTTTGGAGCGTTGGGGCCCATGATGAAGTCCGGCCCGGCCAGTATGTAGAAGTGAGTTGTGTGGTCAGCCACGTAGAATGCGCTGTACAGTAGCTCTCTGAGCTTTTTGGCGGCGGATGGAGGGTCAACATGAAAGACGGCGTCTAACGCTTTTGTGGCAGCCATGTGGTGTGCTTCGGGGCAGACGCCGCAGATCCTGCTTGTGATGTCAGGCATCTCTTCTACGAGCCTACCTTCGCAGAACTTCTCGAACCCTCTTAGTTCGGGGACTTGGAAGTATGCGTTCTCGACGTTTCCTTCGTCGTTGAGGAAGATCTCGATCTTTCCGTGTCCTTCCAGCCTGGTGATAGGGTTTATTGTAATGTTCTTCATGCCTTTGCCCTCCTCAACAGGGACCGAGCCAGAGTATACCTGTAGAAGGTCCCGATTGGATCCAACACACCGTTTGCGATCCGTTCAATTTCCTGCTCGTTCTCGGCATCGAAGTTTGACGATAGAGCTGAGAGCATCTTTGCTCCCTGATCCAGCACTCCCGGAACTGCGCCGTAGCAGCCTCGGCAGGGCATGTTGGCGCTGATACACTGTGCACCGCAGCCTCCGCGCGTCGCAGGCCCCATGCAGATTATACCCTGATCGAGCAGGCACTTCTCCGTGTCTGGGATGATCTCGTAGGTGCGCACGATCTTCTTGATCTTCCTATCTCCCTTGACACGTTTGCACTCGTCGCAGAGTGATTTGTCTGAAGCACCGATGACCGAGCCTTTCTGTGGAAGCTTTCCGCCGACTATGTCATTCATCACTGCGGCAACTTGTTCTCCCACAGGCGGACAACCGGGAACATAATAGTCGACATCAACTGTCTGGTCCAGCGTCCTCACTGTGTTGTAGAACTCAGGGATCGTCAGTTCTCCTTCTTTGACTTGGACTTTAGTCTCTGGAATGATGCCCTTCGGATTGTCAGTGGTTGGAGTTTCCTTGTAGACGCGCGTGAAAATCTGCTCTCTGCTAGTCGTGTTTGCTAGTGCAGGTATCCCGCCGCCGTTGGCGCAAGCCCCGAAAGCGATGAGGATCTTCGATTTCTCTCTGAGCAGCTTCGCCATATGCTCGTTTTCAGATGTTTGAATTGCACCATTGAAGAAACATACATCGATGCTCTTCTCAGGCATCGATTCCACATCTGAATACTTGAAATCGAGAGCGATTGGCCAGAAGACAATGTCAACTTTCTTTGACAAGTCGACAAGACCCTTACCAAGTTCGAGCACGGAGATCTCGCAGCCGCCACAGCTGCTAGCCCAGTAGAAAGCCGCCTTTGGATTTGCCATGACTAGACCTCCTTACCACCGTTCCAGTTCAGAGGGCCGAGCGTGCGAAGGGTCTCCGTCATGTTCTCAACCACTTGAGCGTATCTCTCACCCTCTGAAGCAGAAACCCATTCCAATCTCACACGATCTCTCTCGATTCCAAACTGGTCAAGCATTCTCTGCAGTAGTTTGAATCGCCTGATCGTCTTCACGTTACCGCTCGTGTAGTGACAGTCGCCTGGGTGACATCCCGCGATGAGCACGCCATCCGCACCTGATGATAGAGCCTTCATGACCAAGACCGGATCGACACGGCCTGAACACATCACCCTGATCGGGGTAACGTTCGGCGGATACTTGATTCGGCTTGTCCCAGCAAGATCTGCTCCTGTGTAGGCGCACCACTTGCAGAGAAAACCGACAATATTGGGCTCAAAGTTTGATGTCAAATTGGTCACCTCTCAGATGCGCAGACGGACTCAACCTCAGCCAGTAGTTGATCGTCAGTGAAGTTTCGTTGCTCAATAGCGCCAGATGGGCATGCAGCCACGCAGACACCGCAGCCTTTGCAGAGAGCGTCATTCACTCTGGAGACTCTCTTTGACTCGTCAAAAGTGATAGCGTTGAACGCGCATAGGCCTAAGCAGATCTTGCATCCTGAACAGGACTCCTCGTCTATGACAGCGACCGTGGGCTCAAGAGCGACTTCTTTCCGATCGATCAGCGAAAGCGCGTTTGCGGCAGCCGCAGCTCCCTGCGCTACGCTGTCAGGAATATCCTTAGGGCCCTGACATGAACCTGCGATGAAAATGCCATCGGACGCGGTTGATACCGGTGCGAGCTTCGGGTGGCGCTCCAGGAAGAAGCCATCTTGGCTTCTACTTATCGAGAAGACTCTAGCAAGGTCAGCTGCGTCCTTCCTGGGTACAAGTCCTACACTGAGGACGACCAGATCGACGGGTATTCGTCGAACGATTCCGAGAAGTGTGTCCTCTGCGACCACGATAAGTTTGCCTTTCTCGGCCGCTGTCTGGGCAAAATCTGTGACTTCGGCCGCTTTACCGCGTATGAAGACTGTGTCTTCTTCGAGAAGTCGCTTGTAGAACTCCTCGTAACCCTTCCCGAACGCACGAATGTCAATGTAGAATTCGTAGACTTTCGCTCCCGTCTTCTCGTGAGCCAAGTGCGCGATCTTCATTGAGTACATGCAACAGACACGTGAGCAGTATTCATTGAAGTTCGTATCGCGGCTTCCTATGCAGTGCAGTATCGCCACGCTTGCCGGCATCTGTCCGTTCTTGAGCAGGATCTTCCCCCCGGTTGGTCCAGATGCGTGCGAGAAGCGTTCGAATTCGAGGCTCGTGATCACGTTGGACAGCCTGCCGTATCCGTACTGCTTGACCTTTGAGGCGTCGAATAGGTCGAAGCCAGTTGCCAAGATCGCCGTGCCCACATCTAGGTCCTTGTACTCCTCCATCTGATCGAAGTTGATCGCACCTCTGGGGCAGAACTTCACGCAAACCTTGCAGATGCCTTTCATGAAGAATAGACAATGCTCTCGGTCGATCACGGGGACGTTTGGCACGGCTTGTGGAAAAGGTCTGTAGATCGCCTTCCTCTTTCCAAGCCCACACTCAAACTCGCTTGGTACGCTGATAGGACATTTCTCTGTGCACAGGCCGCAGCCGTTGCACTTTTCCTCATCAACGTACCGAGGGCGTCTACGTATTCGTGCCGTGAAGTTACCAACGTAGCCTGAGAAGCCGGTTACGTCGCTGTAGGAGAGAAGCTCAATGTTCGGATGTTGAGCAACGTTGACCATCTTCGGTGTAAGGATGCAGGCTGCACAGTCCAGAGTCGGGAAAGTCTTATCGAAACGCGCCATGTAGCCTCCAATCGTCGGCTCCTTTTCGACAAGGTAGACTTTCTTCCCGGAATCCGCGATTTGAAGCGCGGCCTCAATACCGGTGATGCCGCCTCCAACAACTAGAACATTCGGATTGACAGGGACCTTCTTGACTTCCAGTGGTTCCTGGAATACCACACGTTTCACGGCGGCGCCTACGATCGCTTTTGCACGTTCGGTAGCCATCTCCTTATTCTCGCTAATCCAGGAACATTGTTCTCTGATGTTCGCCATCTGAAAGAGGAACTGATTGAGACCGCCTTCCTCTACTGCACGCCTGAAGGTTAGTTCATGCATCAGTGGCGAACAGGAGGCGACTACGACTCGTGTGAGACCAAGCCCCTTGATGTCCTTCTTGATCAGTTCTTGCCCCGGATCAGAGCACATGTACTGATATTCTCGAGCAACAGTGACGTTTGGCAAAGTGGCAGCGTAGTCAACAACGCTCTTGCAGTTGACCATCTGGGCGATGTTCGACCCGCAGTCGCAGACGTAGACGCCTATCTTCTCAGCCATCTACCGCGCAACCTCCAAACGCTTCTCCAGTAGCGCTTTGCTTGAGACCAGTTCCTGATTGATTCCAAGCTCCTTCTTGCTGAAACCAAAAGCCAAACCCATCAATTGGGTGAAGTAGAACATTGGAACCTTGAAGTTCGTAGAGAATGCCTTGTTGATGTCTCCCTGATACGCCTCGAGACTCATATGACACAGTGGACATATTGTGGCAATGCATTCTCCTCCGTTCTGGACAGCACAGTCCAGAAGAGATCTAACAAGTGAGAGCGCAACAGGTTCGTTTGTTATCATGAGTATTCCTCCGCAGCATTTGGCTTTGAGCGGGAAGTTGACTGGTTCTGCCCCAAGCCACTTGAGAAGCGTGTCAAGCATTGTTGGGAATTCCTTGTCATCGTAGTCTCCCAAGGGGCGGGTAAACTGGCAACCGTAGTAGGGAGCGATCTTCAGCCCTGAAAGCGGTCTCGTGACTTTGGCCCTGACCTTGGTCTCTCCGATGTCACTTACAATTACGTCAAGTAGATGCCTGACCTTGACCGTTCCCATGTATTGCAGATCTGCCGCTTTGAGCGCAGACTCGACGGTTCTTCTGAGTTTCGCGTCCTCGCCCATGTAGTGGTTGGTCTTGGTCAGGTTCGTGTAACATGCGGGACAGACAACTGCGAGATCCTTCTTCTCCCTCTCAGCTATGGCAAGGTTCCTCGCAGACAATAGGTGCGCCCGAAGCTCTCGGATAGACATGTATGCAGAGGCACCGCAGCAGTTCCAGTCATTCAATTCCGTGAGGTCGATTCCAAGCGCCTTGGAAACAACGCGTGCTGACTTGTCGTACGCCTTGTTCATGCCTTCGAGTGAGCAACCCGGATAATAGGAGAATTCCGCGCGAGATTGCAATTCTAGGCCTCCTTTGCCGCAGATCCGCCGGCGTGCAGGCCTGCGACCATCGCGTCTGTCATCGCACCTGCACACTTGTTCATCTCAGATATCCCCTTGATCCGGTGAGGTAGGAACGGCAGTCTGCCACGTGTTATGAGTTTCAAGCCTTGCGGCATCATCTTCAGCAGGGCCCAAGGCTTGGTCCTCAGGAACACTCTCATGACGAGCATCGTCTCGTGGACCCTGCCATAGTTGTCCACCATGTTGACGAAAGCTTTCGAGATAGTGGGTGCGATCGCTCCTTCCCTGACTAGGCCAAACTCGACGCCAAGTCGCTTGAGCTCATACATAATGTCCGTAAGCTTGATGCCTGACGGACATCGAACCGTGCAATAATAGCATGAAGAACAGAGCCACACGGTGTTGCTTCTCAGCACTCGGTCTAGCATCCCTGCTCTGAAGGCCGCTATGATTTCTCGCGGGCTGTAGTCCATTGCATAGCTGGTGGGGCAGGAGGCGCTGCACGTTCCGCATTGAATGCACTGCTTGATTCTCTCTCCGCCCGGGATCTCGTAGACCGCATCGAGGAAAACATCAGCGAGTTCGTGCGGCCTTCTTTCCGCAGGCTCGGACAACGAGACCACTGCGGAGACTCGGCCCGTTCGAGATATATAGCTCGCCTATAGGAATTCGTGAGTATAATTTGCGTATATATACGCACTTTCGGGGCGTGGTGCCCGTTCGTCAGTTCGCGCTACAGGTTGGTGCGACTTTGTTGGCTCGGATCAGATCCGTCACGAATCATGCCTAAGGTTCCACAGCGGCAAGGGCAGGATGTTGTGCCGATTAGTTCTCTGTCAAGACTTCTTGAGAGCCTGCAGCTTCGCAACTCTTTTTAGCTCCTCTCATCCGATCGGGCTAGAGCATTAGCATTCGCGGGCGGGGCAGACGCCGGCAGAAGGCACGATCCCTATGTCGAATCAAGTTGAGCCACTAGAACAGACTTTAGAGGCGAACCGGAAACCGATCGTGCTCGCTTAAGCGCTGGTTGAAACACTCCCTATCAAATACGGATTCCGTTCAGGGTTTCAAGAATCGTTTTGATGTGAGGCAAGTTGAAAGCCACGAAGGTTACCAAGAACTCGACAAGCATCCTACCGGTCAGGGGCCAATTGTGTCCCTTGGCTATTCTCTCTTCAAACAACCGCAATGCTCTGATTTGGCTTAATGCCAAGCGAGCTTCAACCTCTGATGACGAGTCTACTGCCTGCGGATACCGCGCCCAGATTTTCGCGCGAATATCGTCGAGCGCTCGACTCTTGATACGGCGCAGAGACTCATAGGATGAGGTGATAGGAAGGAAGAATATCGCGATGGAGCTGATTGCAAAAAGCAAAAGCTGCAGAGTTGACCACCAGACAATAGGTGCAACTAGAGCTTGCAGCAGAATGACTCCCACGCTTGCCATCCACGCTGTGGCCACCACCAAGCTGAAACGCCCCGGCCATTGCATATTCGGAGATTCTGCCTCGGAGGGGCCAAGATCTTGCCTGAGCGATTTGCCTGTCTTGTACACTAGGTATCCGCCAGCTGCACACAAATAGAACAGCAGCCCGATGAGGAAGTAACTGAATGCCGTGGCAAGTGTGACGACAATGGCGTAGACTAGCGTGACAGAGGGGGAGACCATGTACCAGCGCAACCATTCCTCCCACGGCGTTATCACCAAGTACTTGATTTGAAATAACGCGGCTCCCAAGGCAAAAACAGTCGGGAAAAGTATCTGACTCGGGGATCTAAAGAACCCCAAGAGCAGGGACTGCATGTCGATACCCGTGGTGTACGGCGATACATTCTTCGTCATTTTGAGCGCGGCATTCACAATACGTGGAACAAAGAAGACTACGAGGATATTGGACACCAGACCGGGGGTGCCCCAGAGGAAGTACCTCAAGGACTCCGGATTACCTGAAACAGCTCGAACATACTCCCCGATCAAGAATCCAACGACATAATATCCGACAGCGATAGCGCCAAAGAGTCTCCTAAAACTCGAGAAAGGGCCTAGGTACTTCCTCAATCCCTCCACGCCGGTTTCAAATAGTAACTTGTGTTGCGCTCGGTCGGATATGCCGCCAGCTTTTCTCATTGAACACCTGCGCGCCTCAACAGCTCGTGTACCGCACGGAACTATTTAACACGCTTTGCTGACTCGCACAGCATCCTGCTCAACAGTCCGTCCATTTGCCTCTGACCGTAGCTTCCAAGCGGACACTATGCCTTTGTTCCCAAGAATGAACATCCACACAGGCGGAATGCGAATGCTTGCTTCGTACCCCAAGTCTCTCAGATCGCTCGCGGACCACACTGATACGTGATTCTCACGGACGTTCCCCACGAGTCTAGCGTACTGCCTATTCGACATGCCGGAGTTCGGTGTGCTGACGAAAACTGATTGCTCAAGCGATGCAAGAAGTTGTTTCCCGTCGTTCTTTGAAAGATGTTCGATCACGTCAAAAACCGTTACACAGTCTATTCTATCCAGATGCAATGGCAGGTGCACGATGTCTGCGAATATCAGATCGTCGAAAACCTTCATTCGCTTCGCTACCTGCAACGATGGTAGGAATGCGTCCAAGCCTACAAGGTATTCCGCGTGCTCACGTAATCTCTCTGCGTAGTACCCGAATCCGGAGCCCAAGTCTACCAGAGTTGGATAGGTTCCAGTGAGTATCGGCTGCAAACGAACAAGACGGTTCCAGAGCCTCGCGAACCAGAATCGACAGTATGACCATGCTCGTCTCAGAATCAACAGGCTGTCATCTTACTGGCGGATAGTTTTTGGAAGATCTGTCTAGCAGAAGCGTCGAAAACCCATTGAGAAGATATAGGCCTGCAATGTAGGCGTGTCCGTACTTCCGGAATCTCCTAGCGGATGTCAAAGCAGACATCTGCTTTTCGAATTTGATTCTCCCAAGTCGTCGCATCTTCCTAGCTAGTCCGATGTCTTCGGAGGTCACGTTTGTCTCGTCGAATCCGCCAACCTGAAGGAAAGTGTTCTTTCTGTAGGCGCAGTTGAATCCAATCACATGGGGCATTCCCATGGAGAGTAATACCCTCTGAAGGTAGACTGTCCAGAGCCTGTAGGTTACCGAATCAAGTGTCGTTCCATCCGATGGAAGTGTTGGCCCGGTTACCCCAATGACACTCGGGTCCTTGAAGCTCTGTTCAATTGCTGTGAGCCAGTGCTTAGAGGCGATCGTGTCAGCGTCAATGAAAGCAACAATCTCACCATTTGCGACCTTTGCACCCTCGTTCCTCGCTGCGCCTACTGGACGGCTTGCAGTCGTAATTATGCGGTCCGTGAAATGCTTCGCTACTTCGACCGTCCTGTCAGCGCTGCCTCCATCTACCACTATCACTTCATAGTCCGAATCGCAGTATTGGTTGGCGAGTGATTCCAGACAGCTAGACAAATACTTCTCTTCGTTCAACGCCGGGACCACCACGGAAATCTCTGAGAACCCCAGAATTAGGATGAGTTTGTCTTTGATGCTAGAATTCCATGGTTTGGCAGCCAGTTGGAACTGGGCAAGCTGGCTATTGTCGAAAATTGGAACTGCGATTGGAAAGCCACCGATGTGAGCTTTCAGAAGTAAGGCAATCTCGGATGGAGCTTCTGTCGCCCAGTAGTCCAGCATCTTACTGAGATCTGGGACGACCACGGTGGTCAGGTGGGGAGCTCGCGTCAAGATGAGATACGAGGTGATGACCGCGATCATGCAGAACACTACCCGACTGAAGCAGACGCTGAGGGTTACGATGCTAGTCTGCAGTAAGCTCTTTTGGCCCCACCGCAATTTGCACACCATGGCTGATTTCTTGAATCAGCCACCAGCAAGATTGTGCAATCGTTTAAATAGCTTCCGCGTTTCTCGGACTCCGAATCCAAGTGAACAAATATTCCGATGGCTCCCACCACAGCGTCTATGATAGGGAGAGCCAAGGAATCGTCGGACGTGAGGGAAAGTGAGCCCGAAGCTCGCCTATGTCTACAGCGACGACTTCTTGAAATACGATTTCGGCCCGGACCACCCGCTGACACCAGTTCGACTGAAGCTGACCTACGAACTCTCACGTGCAAAAGGCGTCTTCAACGATCAAAACGTCAAGATGGTCCCACCGCGCGTCGCGAGCGAGGAAGAGGTAAGACTATTCCATACGGAAGAGTACATTAGCCTAGTCAAACGGCTGAGCAAGTCGGGGCACGGCCTTCTTGACCTCGGCGACACTCCCGCATTCAAAGGAGTCTACGAAGCATCGGCAATGACAGTGGGCGCCACTCTAGACGCCGTTGACGCCGTGATGAAAGGTCAAGCAGATCACGGTATGAACATCTCAGGAGGGCTTCATCACGCACATGAGGATAGAGCGTCGGGCTTCTGTGTCTTCAACGATCCAGCCGTCGCAATCGCATACCTGAAAAAAAAGTGCCATCTCGAGCGGATTATGTACTTTGACATGGACGCGCACCATGGCGATGGCGTAATGTATGGATTCTACGCCGACGCCGGAGTTCTTGACGTGGACCTACATGAAGACGGGCGATATCTCTTTCCTGGGACAGGATTCACATTCGAGACCGGAGAAAAGGACGCGGAAGGCCTCAAAATCAACATTCCAGTATCCCCAGGAACCGGGGACGATCCCTACCTGAAAGGATTCAGAGAGATAGTTCCGCCACTAGTCCGAGCCTACAAGCCAGAATTCATCATAGCCCAGTGTGGAGCCGACTCGCACGCGGATGATATGCTCGCTCACCTTAGATTGACTACGCGTGCATACGAAGAAATCATCACAACATTGCACAAGCTCGCTCACGAAGTTGCATCCGGCAGGATCGTCGCCGTGGGCGGGGGAGGATACAATCCAGCGAACGTTGCAAGATGCTGGACCCTCGTCGCTGCGACACTCGTCGAAGCTCATCCTACTAATGATGTGCCAGATGAATGGAAGAGTTTGCTTCGGAGAAGCAGGGGTATGACGCCGCCTAAGAGCTTGCGAAGTGAACCGTCACCAGAAGACAAACCAGAAACAGGAGCAGATCAGGTCCGGAAGAACGTTGAAGAGCTCAGAAAGAGGATCCCGTTGTTGGGACGCCATCAATCGTGAGACTCAGCGGTTCCTAGCCAATCTCGAACATCCGCCTTGCATTCTGAGAAGTCAACTCGACTAGTTCATCCAATTGCATTCCCTTCAATTCCGCGACTTTGTGCGCGGTTTCAAGGATATACAGAGGTTCATTTCGTTCTCCTCGTCTCGATTGAGGTGGAAGAAACGGACAGTCGGTTTCCAAAACAATCGATTCCTCTGGCAGATGTTGAACGAGCTGATGCAGTTTTCTTGCGTTGGGAAACGTCACAGGTCCTGCAATCGAAATCAGGTAGCCTAGGTCGATGGCTTCTTCTGCCATCTTCAAGTCGCCGGAGAAGCAGTGGAGAACTCCATTGACATCCTTACCGAAACTTCGTATCACTTCCAAGACATCATTGTGCGCTTCGCGGTCATGGACAACCATCGGAAGCTCTAGTTCCTTTGCGAGAAGTATCTGCTGTTCAAACGCCTCCTTTTGTCGTGCTCTTGGAGAGAGGTCTCGATAATAGTCAAGTCCAATCTCACCGATTGCGACGACCTTTGGATCCTGGGCAAGCTCGCGAAGCGAGTCAAGCACCGAGGCGCTCATAGTTTTCGCGTTATGTGGATGGATCCCAACGACCGCGTATATGCTCTCATGATCGTTTGCGATTTGAACTGCTTCGCGGCTCGCGTTGAGATCATACCCGACGCTAACAATCGCCTTTAAGCCAGCCGCGAATGCTCTCTCGATCACCTCTTCTCTGTCCTTGCCAAAGGCAGGCCATTGTAGATGCGCGTGAGTGTCGATCAAGCTGAAATTCTCCCTGAATGGCCATCGGCTGTGTTGGGCAGGTTCGATGGTTAGGAGCTCTGCTCACGTTTCGGCTTTGAGCTGGTCTTTCTAAGGCCTTCGCATTCTTCGAGGCGCTGGACTGCGCGTCTTATGTGTGGGATGGTGATTGAGCCGCCAACGACGAGAGCTACGTTCAGTGCCTCGTAGAATTCTGAGGAAGTCACCACCTTCCTCCGTGCAACGGATCACATGATATGTTACACAGTCATCGCATCTCAAGACAACTGACGCGACAAGGCCAAGCAATTCTTTCGTTTTGCTCGGGAGCGCGCCCGGCTCGTAGGCTCGCGTGTCGAGATTGAAGAAACGCTGGATCTGCTGGTTACCTGACGCCAGTATCTTCTCGTTCATCTTCTCCCGGTATTTCTTGAATTCTTCCAGTGTCTCGCGCATGACTGGCTCACATGCCAAGTCATTCAGCAGGCATTGAAGAAATAGTTTTGGAGGATCTCCACAACCAAGTCATGAACCGCAAGCATCAACGGGAAACTAGGCGCTCTTGGAGTTTGAACCTCCGGTTCACGCTCTCCGGACCATTAACCACAGGTTTATGAGCGCAGCTCGCTCGATTTCCGAGAGTACGCATCGAGTATCGTATTGACTGGTCAAGGAGCAGTGTTCGGCAGTTCTCTAGCGCCTGACTCGAAGGCTGGGATCCACGCGAATTGAAACCTCGAGTGTTGGACGGTTTCCCCATCGAGCTGAGCCTTGAGAAGACTCTGGAAAGACTGAAGATATATGAGAGAAGATCGCGGGCACTTGGTGCCGAGAGCGTATTCAAGATCGCTGTCTCACTTGTCCACCCTCGAGCCATCTACGGTACGGCGTACATCAACAGACACGGTGCAGACAAGGTAGAGATCGAAGCCGCAGAGTTCACGAGCCATGTATTGGCCAAGAACCTAGAGCACGTAGAGAGAGTCTTCCCATACGTCCTGACTGTAGGAGACTCGTTGGAGAACAAGGCTCGCTATTCTGAGAGCATTACAGCGAAGCTCATCCTTGAAGCCGTGGGAGATCTCGCGCTCGGATCCGCCTTGGAATACATCCAACGGCACATCTCACGACAGTATGGCCTTGAAACAACATCGCACATGGGCCCAGGGCAACTCGACTGGCCCATAAATCAACAAAGGGAGCTGTTCTCGATCCTTGGCGATGTGAAAGACACAATTGGCGTCACTCTTACCGAGAGTCTGATGATGTTACCCCGAAAATCGATTTCAGGCATTATCTTCCCAACAGAAGAGACCTTCATCAGCTGCCAACTATGCCAAAGAAGCAAATGCCCTTCGAGACAGGCACCGTTCGACAAAGCCCAGAGCAAGAAGTATGCGTACAATCAGGCAGCTGATACTGGTAGGCCGCAACAGCTTTAATTAATATCCAAAAGTGCAGACCGACCAGACAAGGCACATTCTGGAAGGGAGTGAAACGTGATGGCGGACAAGAAAGCGGACCTAGCCGGTCCCGGAATTGGTAACTATGAAGAGCTGGAAAAGATTCTGCCCCGCGACTACAACTCGTTGCTAGACCGCAAAGACACGCAGAAAGCCATCTTTGCGGCAAAGAACTACATCGAAGAGAACCTGTGCAAAGAACTCAATCTGATGATGGTTCAGGTTCCCTTGATTGTGGACGTTGAGAGCGGCGTCAACGACATGCTAGATCGTGACGGCTCGAGGACCCCAATCCAATTCCACATTTCCAACGATTACAACAAGCATCCTGTTGATGCCCAGGTCGTGCAGGCCGCAACCAAGTGGAAGCGGGTTGCGCTAAAACAGTTCGGAATGAAAGTCGACGAAGGCATATGCACCGACATGCACGCAGTGCGCAAGGACTACTTCCTCGACCACGACCACAGCGCCTACGTGGACCAATGGGACTGGGAGAAAGTAATCACAGCGGATCAACGCAACCTAGACTATCTGAAGGACACGGTTAGAAAGATCTGGAAGGCCCTCAAAGGCGCCGAAATCCACGTACAGAAGCTCTTCCCCCAACTGAAGACAAACAAGTATCCCAGCCTGCCTGACGAACTCACGTTCCTGCACGCCGAAGAAATCCTAGACATGTATCCAGACTTGCCGCGCAAGCAACGTGAGACAGCGGTCCTGCAGAAGTACCCTGCCGTCTTCATCATCGGGGTCGGCTGGATGCTCAAGGACGGCTATCCGCATGAAATGCGAGCAGCTGACTACGATGACTGGGTTACTGAGACCAAGTCGGAAGATGGCAGGCCGATGCATGGTCTCAACGGTGATATTCTGGTCTGGAACCCGGTGACGAAGCGTCGACACGAACTCACGTCTATGGGCATACGTGTCAATGCTGATACTCTTAGGAAGCAGTTGGAGATCTGCGGTCAGCTTGATTTTCTCAAGCTGCCGTACCACCAAGGAATCATCAAGAATGAGCTTCCGCTCAGCATCGGCGGCGGGATCGGACAGTCGCGCACATACATGCTGCTACTTAAGAAAGCACACCTTGGCGAGGTCAGCGTCACAGTCTGGCCTAAGATCCTCAAGGAGATCTGTGCGAAGAAGAACATCCACGTCCTAGAGTGAAGCCCGATACGCCAGCAGGACAATTCATGAATTGTCCCCCATGAGACCCTGTGAACAAGGACTCACGACGCAATCTCGTGGTCAAGGGGATGGAATGACATAGAATGAGCGGGATGGACCGATTCTTCGACACAGTGTTTGTGCGTCCACCTGCAGACAGTTATGTCGAATGTATTTCCACGAACCCGGCTAGGACAAGTATCGATCTGAGACTTGCGAAGGACCAACACAAGCAGTACGTTTCAACTCTAAGAGAATCAGGAATACAAGTCATCGAACTAGATCCTTGTGAGAATCTCCCCGATTCAGTTTTCATGCAGGATCCCGCAATACTTGGCTCACGTCGAACAACAATTGGGAGATTTGGTGAACTCAGCCGTAGGGGAGAAGAGAAAGCTCTGCTTCGCGACCTGCGAGACCGGAGAATTGACACTGGAACAGCACATTTCGTGAAACAGCCCGGGACTTTGGAAGGAGGGGACATCTTGATTACTGACCACGGTATCTTCGTCGGAGAATCGCAAAGGACAAACCCGAGCGGCATCAGACAACTCTCCGCGAGCCTGAACGACATTGATGTGAGCGTAGTGAAGACGAATCTGCTACACCTTCTATGCGGCGCCTCCTATCTGAACCACAAGACGATGATCATAGCACCAGATCTGGTTGATCCGGAATCATTTCCCGGTTTCAGATTCATCAAAATTCCATCTGAGGAGGCCTACGCGGCAGACGCACTGTACTTAGGCGAAGAGAGAGTTCTCATCCCTTCCGGCGTTCCTAAGACTTCAATGAAACTGAGAGAGGCAGGCTACAAGCCTGTTGAAGTTGAGGTGTCTGAGTTCTACAAGGGAGATGGAGGAGTGACCTGTCTCTGCTCACCGCTCTACAAGCTGTTCTAGGATGATCCGCCATGATCTCTACATGGAGTCTAATACTCGTAGCTGCGTGCCTATTGTTCTTCTTCGCTGTAAATCCGCACAATATCTTGCGCTATCACACAGGATCCGCCGCGAAAGCAGCGAAGCCTGAAGTTGAAGGACCGCATGGCTTGATTGTGGATTTGTGGAGCGTGCCGTGAAAGATCAAGATGCCAGCGTTCTTCCAAGTTCAAACTCATCCAAATGGCTTGACAACCGACGAAACTAGCGCAGACCCTGATTCTCAGCATCGCGATATGTCAGGATCTGCAAATGGCACTCTGGAGATTAACAGCAAACAGCAACTCTTCATTCTGTATCTAGCGATGCTTGTCACAAGAATTGGCTTCGGCTCGATAATTCTACTGTTTCCGATGTATCTAAATGTGGGCAGCTTCGGGATCGGCATAGCCCTGTCCGCTTACCCGCTGGCGGAGTTCGTATCGGCCGCGCCTATCGGTTCGTATGTCGACTTAAAGGGGCGACGACGAATGCTCCTTCTGGGACTCCTGTCAATTTCCTTGCTTACGATGGCAATGTCGTTAACAAGAAATTTCTACGCGATTTCAATTATCCATGCCATTATGGGATTCTCGGGCGCAGCCGTCACCGTCTCTTCTCTAACCATGATAACTGACCTAACGGGTGTAAGCAACAGGGGCGTCAGTATGGGCGGCTTTGACTTTTCAAACATACTGGGTTACGCGCTTGGAATATCCTTCGCCACAACCATTCTACATTTCACTGGCCGCAACTACGGGCTCGCGTTTGTTGTGACTGGTATTCTACTTCTTGGTGCGAGTATCGCGAGCGTTGTCTGGATCAGAGAAACAAGCCATTCCTCAACTCGAAGTCACCGAATCAACCCGCTCGCAGCTCTCGATAGGAATACACGCGCTATTCTACCACTCTGGCTTGGACTCACTTCCATACTCGGCGTAGTCTTCGTATTGCCTAGATCACTCAGGGAATTTGGACTTCAGACTTCAGAAATCGGACTGACCCTTTCGATAGGAGCTTTCGGAATTGGTATGGGGTCTGTGCTGTTCGGAAGGCTGTCGGACAAGATGGGAAGAGGCAAGACCCTCGGCATAGGGGTCGTTGGATTGATCCTGCTTCTCTTCAGCACATTGGAGGCTGTCTCACATAGCCCTCCGCGAATCTACCAGCAACTGCCGTTCATAGCATTGGGAGGTTTCATGGCAACGGCTACAGTTCCCTCAGCCTTGGCGCTTGTGGGAGACAGGGCCAACAGAGGACTTCGAGGCTCCGCAATGGGAATCTACAGCATGATGCTCAGCCTTGGCATGGCGATCGGCAACGTGCTCGGTGGATACTCAACTTTCGTGGGAGGTTTGAAGGGAATACTCGAAGCTAGCGCTGCGATCCTACTAGTGTCACTTTTGGTGACTCTTTTGCTCCTCTACAGAGCTGGCGGTCTCCGTCTAAGGCGGTAACAACCTCCGTGACCACGCTCGCAAAAGCCTGACCTGATCGCCCAATCTGCCAAGCAGTACCATGAATAAGAAATCCCCCGAAGGGCGAGATCGTTGCCAACAGAGATAGCAGAGAGCAGATGGCGGACACGATACGTTCTGATATCATCTCTAGGATTGATGATGATCGCAGTCGCCTCAACCGTGATGGGGCCTGCATTTCCTTTCATGATGAAGGAATTCGCCATACCCTTGGGAGTGCTGGGGTTTCTTGCCAGCGCTTGGAATATCGGCTACCTGCTCACACCGATTGGAGGGATTATCTCCGACCGTTCTATCTCTGTGCGCGACCGCCACAAACAAGAAATATGGAGATCGTACCGAAATCATCCGGGCAGGCCGAAAGGAAATGGTCTCCTTAGTCACGGGAATCTCTGCAACAATCATTGTTGGAGCGCTATGGTTTGCGTTCATCGTTCTCTATCTTGCCTTCTATGCGAGTAGCCTAGACTTCTGGCAAAAAGCAGCAGTCTTCCTAGCGTCTATGGCAATAGCTACCGCCGCAATTGCGGTATTCTGGGTAAGATGGGCAGTTCGTGAACCCCAACAGTGAAGAATGGACCCCCAAACCCGTATTGGCGTTGATGCACCCGAGATCTCTCTATCCTCTCGAATACTCCAGCTTACTTGGCAAGCGACTTCAGGAAGTCGCGGGTCGTAGAGATCAACTTGTCAATTTCCTGTTCCGTGTGCGGCAACGAGATGTGGAAGTGCACTTGGCCTTGAGTGAGGGCAAATATGCCGTTCGAAATCAAGTGCCTGAAGAACTTCCTCTCTGTCTCGGAATCGGCGTTTGTCAACAGTGACCTTAGGTCCTTGACCTTGGCCCCACGCCTTGGAAAGTGGATCTTGGCCATGGATCCATATCCTGTGACGCATGCATTGACACCAGTGTCGTTGGTGGCGTCCTCAAGGCCTTTCATCAGCCTGGCGCCCAGTCCGTCAATGTGTGCGTAGAGTTTTCCCTCTTCGTAGATCTTGGTCGCTTCGTAACCGGCACGCGTTGCGAGCGGGTTTCCGGAGTACGTGCCGCCTTGGTTAACGCACTCCGACCTTTTCGGGTGCTTCTGTTGATTCATTAGCTCCATGATCTCCGTTCTTCCTCCCACAGCTCCAATAGGAAACTCCCCACCGCCGATTGCCTTTCCGAACGTCGTTAAGTCAGGGATGACGCCGAAGGCCGCCTGAGCTCCTCCAGGGGCCAGTCTGAATCCAGTGATGACCTCATCGAAAAGCAATAGGGTGTCAGTGTCGTCGCAGACTTCCCTCAATCCCTTAACGAATTCCTTCTCTTCAGGGATGCAGGTGCCTGATGTGATTAGCTCAATTATCACACAGGCTAATTGCTTCTTCTTGATGGCTTTGTAGGCTGCGTCTGCGTCGTGCAGCGGGAGGACGACAGTATTCTTCGCGGAGAGCGGATCGTGCCCTGCGGACTCAGGCTCGCCTGGCGGCCAGTTTCTGGCAACGAAGAGCGGCTCAAGGTTTCCGTGATAGTGTCCTTCGAACTTAGCGATCTTGTTGCGTTTGGTGCATGCTCTGGCGAGTTTCAATGCATACATGTTGGCTTCGGTGCCGCTATTGTTGAATGTGACCATGTTCACGCCGGGGACGAGTTTGGTCACCTGCTCGGCCAGCTTGACTTCCCACTCGTTGCAGACACCAAAGTGGAATCCCAACTCAAGCTGTTCCTTCACCGCTTTGACTATCGCGGGATGCATATGCCCTAAGACGAGAGCGGCGTGAGCTTCCCAGTAATCCGTATACTCTCTATCTTCGAGATCTACAAGTTTGCTTCCGTAAGCCTTCTTAGCATAGAACGGATAAGGATCGAAGAAGCGGAACGACCTCGTGACTCCGCCTGGGATCACCTTGGATGCTCTTTGATACAATTCTTGGGAAATCGTCTTCACCAGCGCGCTCGACTGCAACGAGTAGACGAGGAAAAGTCCTCTCTATTATTAATCCAATTGGATGTCCCGTCATCCTCGTTCAATTGTACGGAGTGTCTCGTCTTTGCCTGTATCGAAAGACGCCACGCGTTCCGGGGTGACGACTATCTTCACGCCCTTCGTTACCTTTAGCAGACCCGCGGCGTAACGTTCGGCTTCATCTCTTGACATGTATCTCTCAAACACGGAGACAGCAGCCAACATGTATCCTTCGGGAGTCCCCGGATGGACCACCTCTGCCTTGCCGTAAATTAGGACGCCCCTGACCGGAGGCCCTTCGATATCTACTAGTACTGTGACGTTCTTGTTGCGTTTGACGTTTCTAACCTTCCGGCTAGCCTCAGGTGTCACAATAACGATCTGCCCGTTCTCATACTTGTACCAGACCGGGGCCGCGTGTATGGTCCCGTCCTTGTTGATGCTGCAGAACCTTGCGATCTGAGCCTCCTTGAGTAGTGATTCTTTTTCCTCCTCTGTCATGTGAGGCGATTGAGTATAGGTCAAACAGTCAGCCCTTCCCGGTCTGTCTCAAGAACTCGGTCAGCGAATGCGGAATGCGAGAATTTCACATTTTGGTTTCGGATCGGTAGCAGATCAGCCATTACATAGCGAATTCAACAGTTGAATTCGGCCAAAAGTCTCCGGGGGAATTCTGAGATTCGTATTCGTGCTAGTGATCTGTGGCTCAACTAGGTGGAGAAAGAAAGGTTCGAGCAAACCCGAATCGAAATCGGGCAAGTGAGAGACCCGAGTACAATGTCAATTCGATGGGCAGTTGGAGTGCTGCTGGCTGAGATTGTTTATAAGCAGGTATCGCTAATGATATCACTGGCGATATCTGTAGCGATATCACAGTTGACATGAGGAGGAAACGAATAGTGAACGAAGAGGACGAGTCTGCTGGTTCGGCAAGGGAACGCAGGCACAAGCATTGGATGCGCCACTGGATGCGACACACGGCTGTTGTTCCGAAAGGGTTTCTTCGCTATCGGCTGTTGAAGATGCTCAGCGAGAAGCCGATGTCAGGTTCAGAGATCATGAGTGAGATCGAGAAACAAACCAACGGATACTGGAAACCTAGCCCGGGGTCGATCTATCCGCTGCTTTCTTGGCTGCAAGACCAAGGCTACATCAAAGAGTCAGTCCAACAGGAACCGGGAATACGACGATACGCGCTAACAGAACAGGGCAAGGGATTCCTAGAGGAGGAAAGCAAGACGCGCAAAGAACTCGACCGGCGCCTCGAGCACTTCGGTCCTGGACCCGGCTTCGGTCCAATGTGGTTCGGGTTCGACCGCGAAGACGCCAAAGAGCTACGCAGAGTTGCGAGGGAGTTTTTCCACGAAGTACGGGACCTGTTCCACGAGCTGAAACGGGAATACTCGAAAGATGCGGCTGAGCAAGCGATGACCGCCTTGCAAGAAGCCACCAAGAAGATCCGGGACATAACGAACAAGTTACAGGAGCAGCGCAAAGATTGATTGAGCTCTCGACGGAATCCCTTGAGAACCTAGTGGCCACAGGCGTCGATATGCTATCCATCTCCGTGGCGTACCAACTCGGCATCAGTCGATCAGGATTCTTCATAGGCGCTCTTTATGCGGTCTTGGACGCCTATGTTGTCATATGGCAACGTCAACGCTTGACCAGACTCGCGCATACAATTGTGTCTCGGCTCTCACACTTCCTGAGCAATATCCAAGAACCGAAGAAAAACCTGCAAGAGATCGTCACGAGGATCTGAAGCACTGCCTCTGTCTGAGGTTGGGTCAAGAGAGAACAAACAGAAAGCCCGAAACAGATACGATTTGCGAGTTGTAGTCACTGGACAGCGCTTCGAGAGCAAGTCCGTGGCCATGATGAATGGAACAGCCTCGCGATCCCCCACTCTAAGAGTGTAGCTACATGCGATCAATTGTACCTCCTGACGGGGCCACATTCACATCTTCGTCGAGGGGTACCCCCCCTGGGGGGTTAGGCGTTCATTTTCCAGGCCCTTGAATTACGACTTTGTCGGAGGCTGGCGGTTAAGTGATCGCTTCGTTCTGCAGAGTCGAAACATGACATACATGATGAACTGGACCGGGAGCGACATAGAGACTGGCGCATTTGGAAAAGGAACTGGCCTGCGGCGTGCTCCAACGCAATTCTGCTAGTATCTGAAGGTGAGGTATAACAGCACAGCTAGGGCCACGAATGTGAACAAGTCAGGCAACATGGCAAACGGTCCGAGCCCGAATGCACGAAAACCGAACACCCGCTGAAGAAGCGGATTCGAGGATAACGCGTAGAGAAGCAACACTATCGAGAACACCGTTAGTCCGATTGTGAAAGGCGACCTTATCTTTCGATACACATCCAGATATGCCGCGAGTAAGAAAATCAGCAGAGCAGCATTGATTGTCGTGAGCACGACCTTGACCGTGTAGTACAGTTCTATGTCTCCAGGAGGCGGCTGATAAGTCGGTCTAGGTCCAAAGGGCGCGGGTGGTGGCCCCGGATACTGCATGCCGAAGAACGCTACAAGCAGCGCCACCGCTATCAGCGTGGCAAGGACTATCAGAGATTTCCGATTGTTGCCCATGTGTCGGTTCAATCTCTCTTGTCGTCTTTAGCTCTTTCCCAGATTTTCCCCACAATCTCTTCGAAGAGAGCATAATTCTCTTCCATCTGTGAGGACAGGAAATATGTGGTCCCATACCTGTCTCCAGCAGTGACGATTATTCCGTGCTTGCTGAGAATCTCAAGATGGTGTCTTATGGTTCTGTAATCTTTCTTGAGTCTGTTCGCCAGCTGGTTCGCGTTCTGAGGAGTCTCCTTCAACACCACGATCATCTCGGCGCGAGTGGTCCCTCCCTTCGTGCCTGCGATTAGCCAGCCCAGCAGATGCTTCAGCGACGTCTCGGTATGAAAGACCATGTCGTTTCCGGCCTTCAGGGATCACTCTAGCGCCAGTTTTGAACGAAATGCGACTCTGGCGCATTATATGTCTTCCGAGATCATCGCGATCGATGGAATATTTCCCGCGCGTTTTCTGGGCGCGCATGGAGGCAAAATTGCCGTACGGTCAGACTAGGTGTGAATTAGGAGAGAAGTTGAGAGTAATTCTGAAATTCCCTCTTATCGCGCAGGGTCCTTTCAGCAATGTGAGCGCGCGCTAACAATAGAACGAAACGGAGGTGACACAAATGAACAGAACGAAAGGTCTCATCCTCGTATCGCTGCTGGTCATAGGCGTAGCCTTGACAAGTTCAACGATTATCTTGTCCGCACTAGCTGACAACCAGGGAACCGCTCCTGATCCGCAAGTACCGTCGCGCGAACCACCATGGATGAGCCAGCTTACGGATACGCAGAAACAGGAGATCCAGCAGCTGATGGATTCGTTGAGACAGTCAGGAGCGACTCCACAGGAGATCAGAGACGCGGTCGATGTGAAACTACAAGGATGGGGCATCGAACTCCCCAAAGACAAGGGCAAACAGCCACAGGCACCATGGATGAGCCAACTCACTGACGATCAGAAAGCACAGATAAAGCAGCTACTTGACTCGTTGAATGAGACTGGAGCCACACCGCAAGAGACCAGAGACGCAGTCAACGCGAAACTACAAGAATGGGGCATTCAACTTCCTGAACTCAGTGCTGGGCAACCAACTAATTCCACGCTACAGCCGCGTGACCCACCATGGATGAGTCAGCTGACTGACGACCAGAAAGCACAGATTCAGCAACTGATGGATTCATTGAGACAATCTGGAGCGACACCACAGGAAATGAGAGACGCAATCGATGCGAAGCTGCAAGAATGGGGCATCGAAGTTCCAGCTCCACCGCAAATCCTTGGACAATAGTCCGAAGCGATAGCTGGCAATAGGCGGCTATCGGCCCTCTCTTTTTCTTACAAGACCGTCACCCTCTCATGCGAACGCTCGAAGTGTGTCTTGTCACACAGCTGAGCCACAGGTGATACCGAAGGAGGAATCTCCCACAACCGGGGCACAGTCATGTCGATATTCATTTGTTGTGACCCGTCTCACTCGGAGTTTGTTGCGCGAAATGCATTGGGTTCATAGTATCATGACAATGAGCTTCCTCGCTTTGGGGTAGCTTCTCTTGGAGCAGGCTTGAGGTCACACAGTGAGTTTGGTTTGATTTGGGCATAATTGCGGTGAAATCCTGAAACACGCCTTAATCTCTCCGAAGGCACGACTCTCACTGCAAGTTGTCTGATGAAATCTAAGGCTGACGTGTGAGCTATGCCAAGTGTGAGATCCATAATTGAAAGGACAGTAAGCTGGATAACTACTAACACTAGGTTCAGCTATCTGCTTCCTGACACCTTAGAACTTGCGCTCTATCTTAGCCTTGCAGCATACTATGCGTTACAACTTCATCAGGAGGCTAGTGGGTTCTGATCATCTACGTTCTGGCGTGGGTCCTAGAAATCGCCGCTTTGAAAGTGTGAACTCGCTCGATTGGACAGACAGTCTAACAGCCCTCGCGGTCATAATGGCAACATTGGGAACAGCCTCGACCTCTCATGGGATGAGAGTTGATAGGGATGAATTGGTCAGAGATTTGGGTCAAATTCTGAAGAACCGCTAATAGCTCACCGCGTGAGGGTCGAGGAAACCGCAAAGAAAGAGACGAACACGCACATGGTTAATGAAGCCAAGTGGAGGGAGCACACTATTTTCCAGTGTGAGCTCTGCGGCCACAGCTATGTAGATCTCGAAACAGCGGAGCGTTGCGAACAATACTGCTACTTGCACGGAAGACCCTCGCCCACCCTAACGCAAAAATCTCCTTTGAAGCTTCAGCGAAATGACATTCGGACACCTGACAGAAAGAATCCCAGATGCAAAATGAACTGAGGGATTTGCGAATCTCCTCAAGAAGCGGCATGTGAAGAGGAAAGCAAATGATCTACCCGGATGCACAATTCCTTGTGGTGTTGATCTGGGGTTTGATAACTCCATCGGCGCCCTTGTTGCCTACAGTAGGATTCATCGCGGCGAGCCTCATAGTGACGGTTCTGTCTCGACGTTCATTTCATCGGCAAACTATTGCCTTGCTCTGTATCCTAGGGATATTGTCCATCCAGAGTCTCCAGCTTGTTCTGTTGGCATTGCATATGGAGCCTTTCAGGCCCCTACCCGGCGCGTTTTTGCCAATCCCCGCTAGTATGTCGAACTATCTTTCAATGTTGTTTGAAGCAAATCTGTGGTTTGCTGGGTTAGGTGCTGCCGCCGCTGCATTTGTGGCGGTTTATGTCTATTTTAGGAAATCTCGGTTGGAAATGTTACGGGCTTTTCCCGGCGCCATGCTGATTGAAAACCCAATCTGGCTGAGAGAAACCGTCTTAGACTTGGCAAATCGAGCGAACATCAGCTGTCCCGAGGTTTGTCTAGTCGATTCTGGAACTCCGCAAGCCTTCACGGTGAGAGCGAAGAGGAAGTATGTCATCGCACTTTCTGTTGGGATATTGGAATGTTTTGACGCCAAGGAGGCTGAGGCTTGCATTGCGCATGAGATGGCTCATATCAAGAACAATGACTTCGCAATCAGGTTTCTTGCTACATTGGGTAAGGTTGCCGTCTTTTCCAAACCGGTGAGTTACCTCATTGAAGCAGCAATTTACCGGGCCCGCGAGTTTCACGCGGACAAGACAGCGGCGTCATTGATTGGAGGACCCGATGCACTCATATCAGTGCTCACAAAGCTGGGTGAATTTAACTCGCGCTCCTCTATTCCCATTACTCAGGGTCCTATTCGCGCATGTTTAGTGGATCGTAGGGGAGGCATGCTGAGGATCCTCGATAAACATCCGGCTCTTGAGTCAAGGATTAGGTTACTGAATGAGTTGAAGTCTTCCTGAACCTACGGCTTGGGACAAGATTTGCGTGACTGGAAATTGGCGCGGATATTGTCTTGGCAGGAAGGGGGTCAAGCTTCTTCTTAGCAAGATCAGTAACCGAACCACGAGCCCGCAGTAAGCGTCAGGTTTCGCAAATAACGATCCTGACAGGTATTCACCAAGATCCACCGCAGTGCCGGCACATGGAGATTGGAGGTGAATTAGGAGAGAAGTTGGGAGCAATTCTGAAAACCCCTCTTATGATGCGGGGTCATTTCGGTGATGCGAACGCGAAATGAAACCAACCACCCCATTGAAGCCACGTTCGGGTGCTGCCCCCTCAGTTGAAATCGTAGAGGTGACCAAAGTCTACAGAGTCGGCCACGTGGACTATCCCGCACTCAGAGGAGTAAGTCTCAAGATAGAGCGCGGAGAATTGACTTCGATCATCGGAGCGTCGGGCAGTGGGAAATCGACGCTGCTCAACATCATCGGGGCTCTTGACCCGCCTACTTCAGGTCGCGTGATCATCGACGGCATTGATCTGAAGAAGCTGGATGAGGATAGGCTTGCTCTCCTTCGAAACCTAAGGATTGGATTCATCTACCAATCCTTCAACCTGATTCCAAGGCTCACCTCAGTCGAGAATGTGGAGATGCCTCTCATCGCAAGAGGAGTCCCAGAGCAAGCTCGCAAGAGCAGATCACTAAAGATGCTGAGCGCGGTTGGCTTGGCGCAGAAAGCAAACAAGCGCCCGACCGAGCTTAGCGGCGGCGAACAGCAACGCGTCGCCATCGCCAGAGCCCTTGTCACTCAGCCTGCTCTCGTCCTAGGCGACGAACTTACTGGAAACGTGGATTCGAAGACGACTCGCGAGGTTCTGGACTACATTATTCAAGTTAACAAGACGCTGGGGACCACATTCGTTCTGGTGACTCACAACCCAGATGTCGCTAACATGAGTCACCGCGTGATAACGGTCAAAGACGGGCTGATCGAGAAGGATCAGCATCTTCAGCGAATGGATTCTTACGCAGGATTATGATGCAAATGCGCACATCTGACACATTCAAACTCGCGTCCAAAGCGCTTCGTGCCAGGAAACTGCGAAGTGTTCTCACAATTATCGGAATTATGATTGGCTCAGCGGTTATTTTGGCGTTAATTGCCAGCTCAAGCGGTCTCAGCGCGGGAATCGCAGGTCAAGTTGGGAAGATAGGAGCTAACACCCTCACCGTTAGTTCGGCTCGACAATTCTTCGGTGGTGGCGGTGGCGAGCAGAACAGCTATCAACTGTCTCAGCAAGATGTGAATACGATAAAGACATTCCAAGGCGTCTCGGATGTCATCCCGTACTACAGCCAACGGGCCACAATCTCATACGGGAGCAATTCGATAGATGGCGAACTGATAGGGGTTGACACAAACGCGTTATTCAACATGTACAAGGGGCTGAGCCTTTACAGCGGCAGTATGCCTGACTCTTTTGACCCAAGCGCGGCCGCTGTAGGCTACTCGATCGCTTTTCCAACTGGATCGAATGATCAACTGACCCTCAATCAGATGATTTCCATCGCTCTCGGAGGTTCAACAAGTAGTAGCCTTACTTTCTTAGTGAAAGGCGTCTTCTCAGAGTACGGAAGCGTGCTGTTCTCGAACATTGATGATACGATCTTCATCTCCTTACAGTCCGCTCAGATTCTCCTCAAGACAGTATACTTCAGCGGATTGTACGTCATAACCGATACTGCTGGAGATGTCACAACCGCCCAGCAAGAGATAGAGACCTATTACGGTACGCAGGTTCGAGTGATGAACGCTGGCTCTATGGTATCGAGTGTTGAGTCGATCACGTCGCAGATGACCGTGTTTCTGGGAAGCATAGGCGCCGTGTCCTTGTTTGTAGCCGCGGTTGGCATAACCAACACCATGTTCGTGTCGGTGATGGAGAGAACCAGAGAGATAGGGATCCTGAAAGCCTTGGGATACAAGCCCAAACAGATCATGGGAATGTTCCTCTCGGAGGCAATTCTAAGCGGCATCATCGGGGGAGTCGGAGGCACCATACTTGGTTATGCCCTGTCTTTCATCATAGGAGGCGCCCTACCCATGTCTAGTGGATTCGGTATGGGCGGACAAGCTCCCGGACAAGCCAGTAGCACAAGTGGAAGTAGCACATCATTTACTCCCGTCTTCACTCCCGAACTGATAGCCTTCTCGCTGCTTTTCCCAATCGGAATCGCAGTACTAGCGGGACTCTACCCCGCCTGGCGAGCATCAAGGATGAACGCGGTTGTCGCCCTAAAGTATGAGTGAGCTCGTCGGGGAAGGGACGGTCAACGCAGGCCACCCGCGGGACAGCGTTGCGTTTAGGGCACTCTAGGCTTGAGCGACCGAATGGCCTCAAGGAATGCGTTCTCAGCTTTGAGGTACGTCACCAGACCTATCTCGAGCAGCCCGACGACCAGCTCATTCCTAGATTGTCCGGTCAATTCCGCGTATGTGGTAATGAGCCGGGAAGCTCCTTGCGGTAACCGCACAGACAGAAGGACAGTGTGACTCGCGCCGACTCTGGGGCTGTATCCTCGTTTTCCAACTATTCTATGCAGTCTGACCTGTTTCTGGAACCTCTCGTTTCCCGGGAGAGTCAGGAACTTGGAGGCCGCGGACAGGCAGATGAGGACTCTGAGTAGGTCAGCGGTTTCCCAGCCTTCTCGCTGGGCGAGCCGCCTACAATGATATGCTAAGCTGACGCGGGTTCGAATCTTCCATCGAACATAGCCTCTAGGCCAGTTCTGAGAACTATCTTGACCCGGTATTACAGTTGCGTGATCGTCACCCTTTGAAGGTGTATTCACGTGTAATCGAATGTACCCCCTGACGGGCCAGATTTGAGTGACCAAGGGTACCCCCCCTACAGGGAGGTAAGCGTTCATTCTCGAGGCCCCCGAATCACGGCTTTGTTGCGCTGGCTGGCGTCTCAGTGATTGTTCTGTTCGTCAAGTTGACGCATGGCGCGGATGAAGAAACGTAGGATAGCCGACATGGTGGCGGCCCCGTGCCTTTCGGCGAACGTTTTCAGTAGCTTGTGCTCGTCCTCACTCAGAACGGGATAGGAATGGTGGGCCGGGATAGGTTTACACTGTCGTTTAAGACTGCCAACCAAGCAGACTCTCAGCTAAGGAACGGCTGAAACCGAGCTAAGAACAAGTAAGAATCAAGCTCGAAATGAGCGGAGGGTATTGAACCTCGGGTTCAAGTCTCAGAATTCTGCGACCCTCGGTTTTTCCGCTCAGATGTAGCTTCATGCATCCTTGGTTCCTAACACACCCCTTCCACGGATCAACAAGAATCCTTGGTTCCCTCTCTTTCTGGTTCATATGTGTCTGAGCTGAACGATGGCGGGTTCAGAACGTGGGTTTCTAAGCTCAATAGGGTTCGGAACCTAGGAGCTCCCCGATGCACAACG